>Ga0187866_1000359_pt1 | contig 55253 bp, 45 predicted proteins | sample June2016WEW_11_1_3_FD_133013 | JGI IMG/M metagenome (GOLD analysis project Ga0187866, IMG submission 133013) | Peatland microbial communities from SPRUCE experiment site at the Marcell Experimental Forest, Minnesota, USA - June2016WEW_11_150 | ecosystem: Environmental > Terrestrial > Soil >... | reverse complement strand
GTCAGTCGAGCATGATAGTGATAGTCCATTCGGTCTCCTGGGATTGCTTTTGTTTCGCAACTTCAGCTTCCCAGTTCTCGACCGAATGGACAACAACCTATTGAAACTTCACAGCTAAAGCCCTCCACCCTTCTTCATCGCATTCGGCACGACTGAAGTCGTGCCCTGATCCGCGTGAAAGCCGTGTCCCACTATACCTGACTCTGCCGGGTGCCCCAGGTCTCGATTTTGAGACCTGGGGCACCACAGACTCAATCCGCCTTCCGCACCTGGGCCGCAATCTTTCTCAACTCCGGCAATACACGGCCCATCGCTACCGGCTCCGCATCGCGCCGGCCTAATGCGAAGTACACATCGCGATAGTGCCGGTAAAGCTGCTCATAAACCGCGGCGGCTTTGGCGTCAGGCTGGACCGTGCGCAGCGGCAGGCAGACCGCGGCCTGCGCTTCTTCGATGGTCTTGTAAGCTCCGGCGGCCAGCAGAGCGAAGATTCCCGAGCCCAGGCTGGTGGGAATACCGGCGGGCACCAGCACCGGCTTCGAGAGCACGTTGGCGTAGACCTGGTTGAGCACTTCGCTCTTTTGCGGGATGCCGCCGGCGTTGATGACGCGATCGATGCGGACTCCGTGCTCGGCCATGCGCTCCAGAATGATGCGAGTGTGGAAGGCCGTTCCCTCGATGGCCGCGAAGAGCTCATCCTGCGCAGTGTGCACCAGGTTCCAGCCCAGAGTTACTCCGCCCAGTTCGGGGTTTACCAGCACCGTGCGGTCGCCGTTGTCCCAGCTCAGGCGCATTAGGCCGGTCTGCCCGGCCTTGTAGGCATCCAGGCCCTCTGAAAGCGCGGCTACGGTCGTGCCTGCGCGGCGGGCGATGCCGTCAAAGATATCTCCTACGGCGGAGAGGCCGGCTTCGATGCCGGTGTACGCGGGATGAACGCTGCCCGGCACTACGCCGCATACGCCGGGAACTAACTGCGTTTCGCGAGCCATGGCGATGATGCAGGTGGAGGTTCCGACCACGTTGACCGCGTCGCCCTCGCGGATGTTGGAGCCGATGGCGTCCCAGTGGGCGTCGAATGCGCCGACAGGGATGGGAATTCCGGCGCGCAGGCCCAGCGCCTCAGCCCATTGGGGAGAAAGATGGCCGGCCAGGTGGTCGCTGGTCAGGTATTCGCCGCCGATTTTGGCGCGCACACCGGCGAAGAGCGGGTCGACGGCCACCAGAAATTTCTCCGGCGGCAGCCCGTCCCATTTGGAGTTCCACATCCACTTGTGGCCCATGGCGCAGACACTGCGCTTCAGCTTGCTCGCATCCGTGATGCCGCTCAGCGTGGCCGCTGCCATATCGCAATGCTCGAGAGCGGTGACGAAGCGGGAACGCTTCTGAGGGTTGTGGCGCAGCCAGTGCAGCAGCTTGGAGAAGCCCCACTCGGAAGAGTAAACGCCGCCGCACCAGTCAATGCCTTCAAAACCAAGTGCGTGGGCTTTCGTAGTGATCTCTTCGGCCTCGGCAAAGGAGCGATGGTCGCACCAAAGGTAATAGTCGTCCAGCGGTTCCAGACCCTCGCCCACCGGAATCACGCTGGAGCCGGTGGTATCGAGGGCAATGGCCGCGACGGCGCTTCCATTGACGCCGGTGCTCTTGAGCGCGTCGCGAGTGGCGGCGGCGAGCGCCGTCATCTGATCCGCGTGGGATTGGGTGGCAAAGTTCGGGTCCTCGCGGCGGCGGTGGAGCGGGTAAGAGGCAGACGCGGTTCCGATCGGGCCCTTCCGGCTGTCGACAAGAGTGACGCGAACGCTGAGTGTGCCGAAATCAACCCCGGCGACGATGGTCATGGAAGGAACACTCCGGTAAGCGCTATTGAATACGCAAACCAGAGTACACCATTGCAGGGAACAGGGAACAGGGAACAGGGATCGGGCAATTGGCAGGATTGCTAGCCTGCTACTTCTTTGCCCCTGGCAGCATGTTTTTTAGCCTGTCCAACAGGCCGGGCTTGGCCAAAGGAGTTCCTGCCGAAGGCTTGGCCGGACTTCCTGCCGAAGGTTTAGCCAAAGGAGTTCCTGCCGAGGGCTTGGCCGGAGTTTGGGCCGGAAGCTGAGCAGCCGGCTTGGGTGCAGATTCCGCAGCCGGCGGCGGGCCCTGCGGCTTGGCTCCGGCCTCTGCGGGGATGGGCGACTTCACGGCTCCCGGCAAGGGCGTAGTTCCATCCACCACCTTGGCCGCGGAAAGAGTCGGTACGGATTCGTTGTCGTTCTTTACCAGGATGGAGACCCTGCGGTTGGAGGGGTCGGTGGGATTGTTTTTTACGCGCAGCATCTGGTCGGCGTAGCCGCGCACCTGAGTCACCTGATCGGCGCGGACGCCGTCCTGTTGCATAAGGCGCCGCGCGGAGTTGGCGCGGTCGGCGGAGAGATCCCAGTTGCTGTAGCTGGCGTCACTGGAGTACGGCGTCGCGTCGGTGTGGCCCTCGATCAGCAGCGAATTGGGCAGGGTCTTCAACTCCGCGGCCAAAAGCGCCAGCAGTTCCTGCCCGCTTGCGCTCAGCCGCGCACTTCCAATCTCGTAGAAGGTTCCGTTCTTGCCCTCGATCAGCTCAATGCGCAGCCCCTCGGGCGTAACCTTGATCTCAATCTGCTTGGAGAGCTTCTCCAGTTCCTTTCTCGCCCTGATCTCCTGTTCGAGTTTGTCTTTCAGTTTTTGCAGATCGTCGGTGCTGACCTGTGCCACGGTTGAGCCGGTGCCGGTCATGGTGGTGCCCAGTTGGCTGCCGGTTCCCCTGGGGTCGTTGAAGTAGCCGGCCACGGCTCTCTTGATCTTATCGCTGGAGCCCATCAGCCAGAGCACGATGAACAGTGACATCAAGGCGGTGACAAAGTCGGCATAGGCCACCTTCCACGCGCCGCCGTGGTGGCCGCCATGGCCGCCTTTTTTCTTGATGACGATAATCGGTTGAGTCTTGGCGGCCATGATGCCCTATTTCTCCCCAGTGTTCGCGGACCCTATGCCGCCACGGCCGGCTCCACGACGACTGCGTGGCTCTTGCAGTGCTTTTCCATCTCGTCGAAGCTGGGCCGCACATGCGCGGGAATCGCGCGCCGCCCCATCTCGATGGCAATCATCGGTGCCGAGCCTTTCAGAAACGACAGGATCAGCACCCGGAGCACGTGGAGGTATTCGTTTTGCGCTTCGGCGGTCTTACCCATATTGGAGCTGAGGGGACCGGCCACGCCGTAGCACAGCAAGATGCCCAAGAAGGTGCCCACCAGCGCGGCCGCCACCTTTTCGCCGATTTGCTCCGGCGGACCGCCCAGCGCGCCCATGGTGATGACCACGCCCAGCACTGCGGCCACAATGCCCAGCCCCGGCAGCGAGTCCGCCATCGTAGTCAGTGAGTTGACGGGCTTCATCGCGCCGCTGTGATGCACCTCCATGTCCAGCTCCATCATCTGGTCCATGTCGAACGGTTCTACGCCTCCGGTGATGGCCGTGCGCAGCGTGTCGCACACAAAATCCCTGGCATGATGGTCATGGAGGAACTCGGGATAGTTCTTGAAGATGGAGCTCTCATCGGGCTTCTCGACGTCCATCTCCACGCTTAGCAGTCCCTCTTTGCGGACCTTGTTCAGGAATTGGTACATCATTTTGAGCGTGTTCAGGTAGCGCTCTTTGTCCAACGAAGAGCCTTTCAGCACGCCCAGCAATCCGTTCGCGATCTCCTTCAGAACGTGCAGCGGATTGGCCACCAGCAGCGTACCCGTGGCCGCGCCCGCGATGAGGAGCAACTCTGCCGGCTGAAGCAGCACAGCGATATGGCCCTTCTCCATCAGGAAGCCGCCGATGACAGCTCCAAAGACCATGAAAATGCCTATGATGGCAAACATGCCTGCCCCCCCGGCGCGAGCGTGATATGGTTTCCGCCCGCCTGGATGCTGGAGATCATTGCTTCCTGCGCCCGCTGCAACAGTTGCGCCAGCGCTTCGGCCTGCTCCGCCTGCGCCGCGCCGATGCTCACGGTGAGAGATACCCGGTCGCCCCACCAGCGGAAGTCCGCCGTTCTGGCTGATCCGGCCAGAGCTTGCGCGCGAACCGCCAGCATCTCGGGCTCGTGCTCGTGCGCGATGACCAGAAACTCGTCGTCGCCCCAGCGCCCCAGTTCTTCGGCCGGCCGCAAACCTTGCGCCAGCGCCCGCTCTACTTTTTCGAGCATCGCCTCGCAGGCTCCGGCGCCGTGTGTCTTGCGCAGCTCGTGGGCCTGGTCGACGGTGATCCACAGCAAACCGAAGGCCGGGCCGTCATGCGTAAAGTCCTCAAACAGCGCCTCCAGCCGGTCTTCGAGGTTCGCCTGGCTGGCCTCCACGCCTTCGCTTTTGCCGGTCTCTCCATGCGGCAGCGCCTCCAGCATCTCCGCGGAATGAAAGACGACTGCCGTGCCGATGTGCCCGCCCAACCCGTCGCGCAGCACCAGAATTCGCGCCATCGCCGGCACGTCGTGGCCCAGCTTATGCTGCACGTGAACCAGGTATCCGCGTCCCGGTTGAGGACCTGAATCGGGCTCTGGATCCCCGGGCGGAACACTCCACCCCAGCAGCTCCTTGAGCGTCTCAGGCCCAGCCTGCCCTACCAGCTCCAGCCCAGCGTATCCGGTAATGACCTCCGCGGCACGGTTCCAGAACACCACCTGGCGATCCTCGCCGAGCAGCGCGATGCCTTCTGGAAGACTGTCCAGTGCGGCTTCAAGAAGTTCCGTGCGATCGGTCATCCAAGCCTCTCCATCCTTCTTGTACATCGGCACCAGGCGGACCAACTTCATTGCCTTCCGGCGCTGGGAGGAGATTGAAATTTACTCATGGAAACGAGGCACGGCAAGAGCGAGATTGAGATCCGCAAGGCAGGCTCGGCGTAACCGTGAAAGCAAGGAGTTCTTCGATCGATTCCGGAGTCTATTGCGATTTCCCGCGGCTTGACAGGTTGAATTCCTGGCAGCAGACGAAAGTCTGCGCAGAGCGAAGTCGAAGGCGGGACCTGCTTCTCAACGCTCCCATCCGTTCACGGCGCTGGTTTCGGGTTTCGGCAAGCTGGTTTCGGGTTTCGGCAATTGGAACACCGCTTTTGGACCTGCCTGTTCCATCGGGCTTTACGGGTTTTACTCTGCCGCCTGTGGATTTTCGTTAAACTATGGGTCATCAGGCTGTAATCTAATTTGTAGGAAAATTGCCGCGTATCATGATTTTTTCCATCTATAGCCGGTTACGAAAGGAATACGGGCAAGTCGCAGTGTCGCAATTGAAGACAGTTCAAGGATTATTGCGCCGTTCTGCCGATAGTGTTGCAAAGGCGGAAGAGATGCCTGAGTTCAGGCCGTCTCCGATTTTGCCGGAGATGAGGGTTGAGCCGGCCGCAAATTGTTGAATCGGGGTTACGGGGCAGATGAGGCGCACATCATGAACAAAATCATCCTGGCCGATTCACAGGCAATCTTTCGTGCAGGCACCGCCAAGGTGCTGGCGATGGACGAAGATCTGCGCATCATTGCTCAATGCACGGATCTGGACCGGATGCACCATGCCATCACGACCTTCCCCGGCTCCATCGTCTTGTTTGCGGCTACGCTGCGGCCGGATCTGACCCGGCTGCGCATTCTGCTGGAGACTACGGGCAGCCGCGGCATCGTGATTGCGGAGAACAACGACACTGCCGGCGCTTACCTGCAGCAGGGGTTTCGCGGCGTGGTATATCGCGGCGTTACCGGGCCCGCGCTGGTGGAGTGTGTGCGCCGCGTTGCCGCCGGCGAAACCTGGCTGCCTCCGCAGATCATGCTGCCCGACTCGCCCGATGACGATATGGTGGGAACGCGCGTCCGCGACCGGCTCACCCCCAAGGAGATGCGCATCGTGGCGCTCATTGTTCAGGGCTGCAAGAACCGCGAGATCGCCATGCGTCTCAAGACCACCGAACAGGTGATCAAGAATTACCTGCGGTCGATCTACGACAAGACCGGGGTCAGCGACCGTCTGGAACTGGCCTTGTTCACCATCCACCACCGGGTGCTGGCACAGGCCGCTGCCGAGGTAGGCAGCAGGCTCGAGTCAGAGGAACAGGCCGCGCCGACGAACGCGGCGTGAAGCGTTGGTGGACTGGAGCCTGCCCACGCAAAATCGCATCCATCGAACCAGGTGCCTCAGGTCTCGATTTTGGGCAACGACATACATGACTCAGCGGGAGCGTTTCCCAAATTGGGAAATGACACCCCTGGGCTGGCATGTTGACCTAAAATCAGCCTCTTCGATACTGGCAAGTGTCGCAAAAAGTGTCTTCATTATCCTGCGCTTTTTTGTGGTAAACTTGCCCCAAGGGGCGATCTATGGCGAGTGCGACAAGGCCGAGAATTCGGGAGGTTATTTCTCCTAAACCCAAAGATGCGCCCGTTTCGCGGGAGCTGGAAATCCTTAAAGAGTTTGAATCCTTCTTTGATCGTCATATTAGCGCCATGAGTCCAAGCCAACTGCGACGATTTGAACGCCGGTCGGCAGAGATTCTAAAAGAGTCTAGGAGCCGATTGAGCGAAGCCGTTTCAACTCGCGAAAAAGAGCAATCTTCTCTAAAAGTTCGGTCCCGCTGATTCCTGGGAACGTCTCTTTTATTTGCTTTACAAAAGCATCTTCATCTCCAGTATCGGCAAACTCATCGACTCGTTTCATGGCGCGAGCCGTGGCCTGTTTAGCATTTTCGTCGATATGTATTCGGCTATGGGATCGTGGCTTGGTCCTACGCTAGCTTACGTGCGATCAAGGGTTTGACCTTTAGTCTCACCTTTTGCATTTTTCTTATGAACTTTTGACATATTGAGCCTCCGGCGCAACTCTTCCGGCGAGACCTTAACGACCCGCTTCATCAAATCGTCAAATTTCTGCTGTTCTCCGCTCATACTGGCATTTTACGCCGCTATCCCCTCGCTATCAATTCGGCGTAGGTCAACCTCTTTCCGGTGGTTCCTTCCAAGAGCCTAGAGAATCGCTGTTCTTCGGTGTACAGCAGCCGTTTCCTATGTCATTACCCGATTTTGAGACCTGGGATAGAACTCACTGCGAGGAGAATCTCTATAGCTTTTCCGCAACGCTTTTTGCCTGGGTGAAGAGGGTTAGATAATCCGGCCCGCCGGCTTTTGAATCCGTACCGCTCATGTTGAAGCCGCCGAAGGGGTGGGCTCCCACCATCGCTCCGGTGCACTTGCGGTTGAAGTAGAGATTGCCCACGTGAAACTCGCGGCGGGCGTGGTTCAGCCGTTCCCGATCAGCGGTATAGAGCGCGCCGGTCAGGCCGTATTCGGTGTTGTTGGCTACCTGGAGACCTTCCTCGAAACTCTCCACTTTGATGAGGGCAAGGACGGGGCCGAAGATCTCTTCCTGGGCCAGCACTGCGCGCGGCGGAATTTCGGAAAAGATGGTGGGTTCCAGGAAGAAGCCGCCATCGGCGGTTTGGGGGGGTCGCCGCGGCGACCCGCCGGCGATCAGCTTTCCTTCCTTCCTGCCGATCTCAATATAGGCGAGCATGGAGTTGAGAGCGGCCTTGTTGATGACCGGGCCGAGGTTGTGATTGGCGGCTGGGTCGCCGACGGTCAACTGCGCCGCGCGCTCCCGAATGCGCTCGATGAATACCTCATAGATGGGGGCTTCGACGATGGCGCGGGAACAGGCGGAACACTTTTGGCCGCTGAAACCGAAGGCCGAGTCGACCACGCCCTCGACGGCCCGGTCGAGATCGGCATCGGCGCAGATGAGGATCGAATCCTAGCCGCCCATTTCGAGGATGGTGCGTTTGATCCAGATCTGGCCGGGCCGGAGTTTAGCGGCGCGCTCGTGAATCTCCAATCCAACTTTCTTGGAGCCGGTGAAGGCGATGAAGCGGGTTTTGGGATGCTCGACGATGGCGTTGCCGAACTCAGCGCCGGAGCCGGGGCAGAAGTTGACCACGCCGGAGGGCAGTCCAGCCTCCTCAAGGACTTCAATGAACTTGGCGGCGATGGTGGGGGCGTCGCTGGAGGGCTTTAGAATCACAGTGTTGCCGGTGACGATGGAGGCGGCCGTCATGCCCGCCATGATGGCGAAAGGGAAGTTCCAGGGGGAGATGACCGCGCCTACGCCGAGAGGAATGTAGAGCAGTTCGTCGCGCTCGCCGGGATACTGGATGGGGGGGACAGCGGCAGCCAGACGGAGGGCCTCGCGGGCATAAAACTCAAGGAAATCGATGGTTTCGCCCACGTCGGCGTCGGCTTCGGCCCAGTTCTTGCCCACTTCATAGGTGAGCCAGGCGCAAAACTCGAAGCGGCGGGAGCGGATGATTTCGGCGGCGTTGAGGAGCAGAGAAACCCGTTCGTTTGTTGAGGTTCTGCTCCAGAACTCAAAAGCGCGAAGCGCCGCCTGCATGGCTTCTTCGGCGTGCCCTGCGCCGGCTTTCTGGTGGAAGCCGACGATTTGGGAGGGGCGAGCGGGGTTGAGGGAGCGGATCTTGGCTTCGGTCCTGAGACGACGGCCGCCGATGACCAGATCGTACTCGCGGCCCAACTGGCCGCCGACCAAGTCCAATGCGGTCTGCATATTGCGGATGTTTTCAGGAGTCTTGAAATCGACGAAAGGCTCATTCCTGAAGCCGCCCTGGGGCGAGCGCGGCTGAATGCGGGTGGGAAGGGATGCGGCGGTCATAACAGCTAACAGCTTACAGCGAACAGCGGACAGTAGACAGCCAGTCAGCGAGAAGGTTTTATCTGTAACCGCTGTCCCACTCGCCGCGGTCGCGCAACTGGGCTATCTCCTGGCGGGCCATCTGTTGGGCGCGGGTGTAGTCGGGCTTGCCGATGCGGTTGAGCGGCATCTGGCCGGGCTCCAGAATGATCCAATGGCGCGGCCGCATATAGGAGGGCAGGGAACGCGCATGGCGATCCAGTTCCTGCAGGCTCAGTTCTACCCCGGGCTTCTTCTCTACCACGGCCACTACCGCTTCGGAGACTACCTCGTGCGCCACGCCGACCACGACGCAGTTGGCTACCTTCTCCGCCAGGCTGAAGATATGCCTTTCCACATCGCCAGGGAATATCTGGTAGCCAAAGGACTTGATCACCCACTTTTCCCGGCCGGTCAGATGCAAACCCGCGGCGTCCTTGTGGCCGAGATCGCCGGTATATAAAAAGCCGTCGCGCGAAATGGCCTGAGCGGTGGCCGCGGGATCGTTGACATAGCCAAGAAAGGTCTGGGCCCCAAGAAAGCAAACATGACCAATCTCGCCGGATTTGAGTTCATCGCCGGCGCTGCCATCGGCGCGCATGGGTTGGCGAATGGAGCACGGATAGATCGGCATATCCTGGCCAAGGCCGTCCAGAATCGTCTCCCGGTCGGCCGCACCGGCCTGAATATAGGTGCAGAAACCGGCGGCTTCGGTGAGCCCCAGCCCGGTGCCGATCACGGGCGCCATGGCGGCAAGCTGGTCCACGAACGGCCGCGATACCGCATGTCCGCCATAGGCGGCAAATTTCAGGCTGGAGAGATCGTGGCGATCATAGTCTTTCAGCATCCACTCCAGGTTGAACATGGCGGGGATCTGGCCCAGTATCTCCACTCGATGCTGGGTAATGGCGCGCAACGAACGGCTGGCGTCGAAGAGCTCCAGGAGGACCGCCGTGCCTCCCCCGAAGAAGGTGCTCATCATCGCCTCCGTCTGCCCCCCAACGTGAGACGGAGGCAAATTGACCAGAGTGCGGGAGCCGCTGTCTCCGCCAAAAAAAGCGCCGCACATGCACATATTCTGTACCGTGATGTTGCGGTGCGAAAGCAGGGCCGGCTTGGGCGAACCGGTCGAGCCGGTGGTAAAGATGATCAGCGCGCCATCGTTCTCGGTGATGCTGGAGGCGATCGCGGCCAGGGCGGCAGAGTCTGCAGCCGTCTCGGGGTTTCGATCCGTCACGGTACGCCACGCCGGCCCGGCAATCGACGCAAACGATAGCGTGCCTGGAATCGCGTCTTCCGAGTCCATGGCGATGGAATGCTGAATCCATTCGCAATGCGAGTGCACGGCGCGCCACAGTTCGCGAAAATCGAAGGGCGCCTTCACGCCCAGGGAGACAAACCCGCGCGGACGTAGGATTTCCAGTGCTCGAATCACCTCGGCGGGGGACAGACGCAGATCCAGCGGGGCAACGATCACGCCGATTTTGAAGCAGCTATATTCCAGCAAAACGTGATCCACGGACAGCGGCAACAAGGTAACCAGGAAATCGCCCTTGACGAAGCCCAGGCGCGACAATTCCCCGGCCAGCGCCGTGGTGAGACGATCGAAATCGCTCCAGGTGACTGCGCGATCGCCGTCTGCGCTGAGAATGGCAGGAGCCTCCGGACGGGCCTTCGCCCACTTCGCCAGCACGCAATGAAGAAGGTGGCGATCGGCAAAAACCCTTTCGTAATCGTCGGGGGTAAATTGAGGCACGTGCATAGGTTCACTCAGACCTGTTCCTGAACCAGTCGACCATTCGCGGCGGCACGCGTCAAGGGACGCGCGCCCCATGCCATGGAGATTGATGGGTGCGTCAGGGGGTTTCGGTGAGGGCGTCGGTGGCTTTGGACATGCGGGCGGTGCGCTGGATTTTTTCCCAGTTGAAGGGTTTGCCGTCGATGGCGCGCTTGAGGGTTTTGAACAGGACGATGGAGAAGACCTGGCGGTAGGCGAAGCGCTGCAGCCAGATGTGGAAGAGGAGCCAGCCGTCGCCCTTGTTGGCGGGGTGGCGGCGCTCCAGCGAGAAGGCTGCCGAGGAGGTGATGAAGTCGATGAGCAGGAAGGTGAGGAAGTAGGCGACGAGCTTTTCAAAGCTGGCGGCGGAGGCGGCCTCGGGGTGGTAGTGCAGATCGACGAAGTAGTTGACCACGCCGGCCAGGAACATGAGGTCGATGAAGGGCGAGACCAGGGGCAAGAGCATCTGGAAGATGAGGATGTTGGGCAGGGCGAAGAGGCCCATGGCCTTGTTGCGGATGAAGGCGAGGCGGTGCTTCCAGACGGCCTGCAATATTCCAAAAGACCAGCGGAAGCGCTGGAGCATCAGTCCCTGGACGTCGACGGGAGCCTCAGTGAAAGCCAGCGCGCGGTCTTCGTAATCGACGTGGTAGCGCTGTTCGAGGAGGTTCATGGTGAGGTCGGCGTCTTCGGCGACGGTGTTGAGGGGATAACCGCCGGCGGCTTTGACGGGTGCGGTGCGCCAGGCCCCGATGGCTCCGGGGACGACGGTGACGACGTGGAAGAGGTCGAGGGCGCGGCGCTCGAAGTTCTGGCTGGTGATGTATTCGAGGGCCTGCCAGCGGGTCCAGAGGTTGACGCGGTTGCCGACCTTGGCGTTTCCGGCCATGGCGCCGATGCGGGGGTCCTCGAAGTGGGGGATGAGCTTGGAGATGGCGTCGGCGGCGATGACGGTGTCGGCGTCGATGCCGACGTAGATCTTCTCAGTGATGCGCTCGAGGGCGAAGTTGAGGGCTGAGGCCTTGCCGCCGTTGGGGTGGGAGAGGACCTGGACGCGGCCGGCGGCGATTTCGGCGGCATAGGCGTCGCGGGCTACGTCGAAGGTGCGGTCGAGGGAGCCGTCGTCGACGACGATGACGTGGAGGTTTTTGTAGTCGGAGTTGAGCACCGAGCGGATGGTGCGGACGATGACGGTTTCTTCGTTGTAGGCGGGGATGAGGACGGCGACGCGGGGATTGTAGCCGGGCGAGGCCTGGCGGTGGGGTTTGCGCAGGCGGTCAATGACGGCAAAGAGGCCGACGATGAGCAGGCGCGCGCTCATGAGGATGTCACCCACGAAAAAGACCATCACGATGAACTTGGCGACGAAGGCCAGGCTGGAGAAGGCGATGGAGTCAGGCAAGGCGCGCAGATATTGGAAGAAGGTGACCCTGGGCATGACTTCAGCGGTGGTCTTGCCCATGAGTTCACAGACCGGGACGATGGTGTAGCCGTGGGCGCGGAGGGCGTCAATGAGGACGGGCAGGGCGGCGATGGTGGCCGAGCGTTCTCCGCCGCCGTCGTGCATGAGGATGATGGAGCCGCGGAACTGCGGCTTGATTTTCATGGTCTCCAACTGGGTGAGGATGGTCTGCGTGATCTCGGCGGGAGTCTTGCGGGGATTCTCGTTCCAGTCGTTGGTGTCCATCTTGCTGCCGATGATGGTGTATCCGGCCTGCTGGATGCGCTCCACGGGGGCGGCCTGGTCGTCGGTGTCGGGTTCCTCGTCGATGTCGTAGGGGGGGCGGAAGTAGAGGGGCTGAATGCCGAGCTTGCTGACGAAGAGCCGTTCGGTGACCTTGAGCTCCAGGTCCAGTTGCTGGTTGGAGATTTCGCTGATGTCGGGATGGGTGTAGGTGTGGTTGCCGATCTCGTGGCCTTCGCGGACGACGCGCTTCATGACGCCGACATTTTCCTGGGCCTCGGCGCCGATCAGCATGAAGGTAGCTTTGACCCCCTTGTCGCGAAGGACGTCGAGGACCTTCGGCGTCCACTTGGGGTCTGGTCCGTCGTCGAAAGAGATGGCAACCTGATTGGAGTGGTAGCCGTACTGTTCGATGGTGTAGGTGCGGGGATAGGCATCCATGTGCTCATCGACGATGAGCTTTTTGCGGGGGTCGGTCTCCTCGGTGTCGAGCGAGACGGTGCGCTTGCCGGGCTGGGGCAGTCCGGTGATGCGGAGAATGTCCCCTTCGCCCTCGGTGTCCACATCATGGCCGGGTTGGACGGAGTTGAGCGCCTGCAGCGAGTCAGGGTTGCTGGGCTTGTCCCAGATGTTCCAGAGGGAGCCGTCTTCCTCGCCCAGGCGCCAGAGGGCAAAGGTTTGCAGGCCCAGCTGGCGGGCGGCGCGCAGCTCGTTGAGGACGGTGACGCCATCGAGAAACCAGACGACGTGGCGCTGGTTCAGGTCCTCATCGATGTACTCGAAGTGGGGATTGAGGGAGTCATAATCGAGGTCGAGATCGGCGTCGGAGTCGGAGGCGCGCTGCCATGCTTCGGAGACGTGCAGGTCTTCCGTGTTCAGAACCTTGGGTTTGAGATGCCTGCGGGCCTTGGGATTGGGAATGGAGAGGGTCCAGTCGTAGCCGTAGCTGCCGATGGCGCAGATGAGCTTTTCCTTGGGGACAACGTTGAGGACGCGGCGCAGGTTGCCGACGAACCAATCCTGGCTGGCGATGGGTCCGGGATCGCTGGTGGCTTGGTGCTGATCGTAGTTCATGAGGATGATGCCGTCGGAGTTGGCGGCTATCCGGCTGAGATCGGCGTCGGGAGTGGAGACGGTGGTGTTGACGTAAAGACGGAGGTTGCGCGGGTGCATCTCGGCGTAGAGTTCCTGGATGAAGCTCAGGTAGGCCGGGATGGCGTCGCCGGGAAGGCCTTCAAAGTCCAGCGAGAGGCCGCGATAGACCGGGAATGCGGTGAAAAAGCGAATCAATTGCTGGCGCAGGGCGGCGCGTTTGTTGGGGTCGGCGAGTACGGCGCCGAGGGCGGGGTCCCAGGACTGGGTATTGGGGTTGAAGTTGTTCAGGTGGGGAAATATCTCGGTATCTTCCTTGGCCGCCTGGATGACGCGCTTGACCCTGTCGTTTTGGTCCGGGTCGTGCACCGAGGCGCCGTCGACCACGGGATACTCGCGATGGCTGTCGTTGTTGATGGCCAGCAGGGTGGGCTGAGGAGCGTCGACGTGGAGCCACTGGGGGAAGAGCAGATCGAGCTGGTGGACGTGCTGTTTGAACGAAGAGTAGCTGGCCGCGTCGTCCTGCACGTAATAGGCGGCGCGCAGACCTTCACCGGAGTTGAAGGGAATATCGGAGGGTTTGCGGCTGGTTTTGCGGCGGGCGGGCCGGCCCTTGGCGCCACGCAACAACGGGGTGCGGTCGTTGAGGGCCTTGTAGTTGTGACGGGGGACGGGCAGGAGCAGCTCGGGCAGGTGCTGATTGCGCAGGACGTTGAAGATGAAAGCGGCCATGACCAGCGTGAAAAGGACGGCTGCGGCATCAAGAATGCGGCGCAGGCGCTTCCAGCGCTTGCGGTGGGGATCGAAAAAGATCTGTTTATCCGGCATGGACGATCTGATTCATTCTACTTGCGCGAAAGCCGCAAAAACGGTCTACGCTATACAGTACGAATCGTATGGAAGCCGCCCCCGAGAGTCAATTGCCGGTCTTGCGCCGGATGATTGCCAAAACGCGCGTAGTATTGCGCGCAGCGCTGCCGGTTGCGCCGGCGCTGGCCGCCGGGGCGCTGTTGCGCCTGTGGATGCTCGAGGAGTTTCCGCAGGTTGAGGGGGATTCGCTGCTCTATGGGGGGTTGGCGAAGAACCTTCTGCTGCATGGGCGGTATGCGATCACCGACGGAAGCGGCGTGCTGCACGAGACGCTGATCCGGCTGCCTGGGTATCCGCTGTTTCTCGCCGCTTGTTTCCGGCTGTTTGGCGTGGATAACTACGGCGCGGCGGCCTATGTGCAGATTGCGCTGGAATTGCTGGGCTGCCTGTTGCTGGCGGGGTTCGTGCGGCGGATTGCTTCTCGCGGGGCGGCGCTGGCGACGCTTTGGCTCTCGGCGCTGTGCCCGTTTACGGCGTCCTATGCGGTGGCTCCACTGACGGAGACACTGACGCTGTTTGCCATTGCGCTGGCGCTTTGGGCGGTGGAGCGATTCCATGCGCAGCCTGGATGGGGAAGCGCGCTCTGGTTTACGTTTGCGGTGACTTTTGCGGCGCTGCTCAGGCCGGATGGGGTTCTGGTGGGGGTGGCGCTGGCTCCGGCGCTGGTGGTGGGGCTGCGGAGCGGGGTGGTTGCGCGGACAAAGCTGGCGCGGATGGCGGTGGTTTGCGTTTTGCTGGCGCTGGTTCCGTTTGCGGCCTGGACGGCGAGGAACTGGCAGGTCTTCCACGTCTTTGAGCCGCTGGCGCCGCGCTACGCCAATGACCCTGGCCAGGGAACCGATCCCGGCTGGCAACGCTGGGTAAAGAGCTGGTGCCTGGATTTCGTCTCTACCTACGACATTTACTGGAATGAGCCGGACGAGCCGCTGGACTTGAGCAAACTGCCGGGGCGGGCGTTCGACTCGCCCGCTCAGCATGCGGAGACCGCCGCGCTGTTTGCCGAATACAACAACAATGAGCGGGACTATACGCCGGAGATGGATGCACGGTTTGCGCGGCTGGCCGAGGAGCGGGTTGAGGCCCACCCGCTGCGGTTTTATCTTTGGCTGCCGCTGGGACGGGTAGCCGATATGTGGCTGCGGCCGCGAGTGGATAACCTGCCTATAGATCTGGACTGGTGGGTTTATGCGCACCACAACGACGAAACTTTGTTCAGTTGGGGGTACGCGGGGCTGAATGCGCTCTACCTGGTGCTGGGAGCGGTTGGACTCATGCTGCGGCCGCGATTCTGGAAGGCGATGCTGGTTTACCTGGTGCTGCGGAGCGGGTTATTGCTGACCGTGGAGGCTCCGGAGACGCGCTATACGCTGGAGTGCTTTCCCATGCTGTTTGCGCTGGGGGGGATTGCGGTTGGGTGGGGTTTGAGGAAAATTATGATGTTTTGCGCGGGTATGTGGAAGACGGGAATAGTGAATAAAGAACTGTAGTTGTATATATGCCTGGGTAGGTGGATCTATCCACCAAAGGGAAAACAATAAAAGGCTGTAGATAGGTGGATCAATCCCACCTTAGCGGCAAAAACAAAGGTGCCGAGCCCAGAAGGCACCCCGGTGGGGCACCCGGTATCCGGCACGCATCCGGCACGCGGTGCGAGGGCCGCTGCTATTTGGAGTATTGGGTCTGGTTGTCGGTTTTGAAGGTGAAGTCGCTGTCGCGCAGGCGCTGATTGACTTTGATATTGAAGTAGAAGCAAGTCCGGTTTTGGCCCTGGCCCTCGTCGAAGAACTGCTTCAGGCTCACGGCGCGCGTGGGGTCTACCCAGATGATGACTTTGGGAAACAGCTTGAGCACATCCGGGTCTTTGGCCACCAGTTCCAGCTTCTCGGTATCGACGCTGGTATTGCCGTCGGCGAGGGCCTCGGAGCCCAGGTATTTGATCTCCCACTTATCGGCCAGCTCCCTGCCGCTGGCGCCGAAGCCGAGCAGCAGATAGCTCTCGTACTTGGCGGCGTCTTTCACGTGCACCTGGTTGGTGAGCTTGTCATAGAGCATGACTTTGCCGCCGGAGTAAGTCAGGTCCTTGGGAACAGGCTTGCCGTTCTCCTCGCGGATGTGAGCCGCCATCTGGAAGGCTTTGCCGTTGCGCTTGTAGTAGACAGTGCCCTGCTGCACGTCTTTGTCATAGACCGGATCGGTCTGCACGGTGTCAAACTCGAAATTGGCGGAGGTGGAGCGGAAGTTGGCTGCCGCGGCGTCGAGTTGGTTCAGGACCTCCTTGAGATCCTTCTGGGCGGCGGGAGCTGCAGGGGCAGCTTGGCCGGGTAGGAGGAGAAGCGCGATGGACGCGGCAAAAACAAGTTTGATTCCAGAACGCATGAGTTTCCTTATCTTGATTGGACGCAAAATTGCGCCGGATGAAGCAATGAAGATGAGTTATCGGCAAAAAATGAGTTAACGATGTGCCCAGACCTTCCAGGCGGGATTTCCCTGGGCGTCGGCGCCGGTTTCCCAATGCACGATGAAGACGTCGTCGCCGGTGACCGGCTCAATGGCCTTGCGCAGGGCCTTCTTCACCACCTTGTCCGGGGCGGTAGTGCGCAGGTCCAGGTTCACATCCGTGGCCGGGACCGTGATAATCACTCCCTGGCCGTCGTTGCCGATGACCTGGATGGGATGCATAGGTCCGCCGATCGGGGACGGTGTGTCGCCGTAACTCCATCCGGGGATCTGCGGCGTGAGAAAGATGAAGAGGAGGATCAGCGTGACCATGATGTCGTAGTGGAAGCTGCCGCGCGGGTAGGTCCAGTAGAAGTAGCTCAAGAGAATCTGCCGGACCGTACGGCGGGGCTGCGGCGAAACGGTTTTGGCGGTGGTCAGGGGTTCCATTAAGAGTCCTTTTTCTCAGAGACGATTTGTTCCAGACCGCTCATGTAGGGGCGGAGGGGCTTGGGAATGACGATCGAGCCGTCGGATTGCTGGTTGTTCTCAAGGATGGCCAGCCAGGTGCGGCCGACGGCCAGGCCGCTGCCATTGATGGTGTGGACGAACTCGGGCCTAGCCTTGGCGCCCTGACTGGCTTGGCCGCTTGGCCGGTAGCGGATGTTGGCGCGCCGGGCCTGGAAGGCTTCGAAGTTGGAGCAGGAGGAGATTTCGCGGTAAAGCTGCTGGCCGGGGAGCCAGACTTCGAGGTCGTAGGTTTTGGCGGAGGAGAAGCCGGTGTCGCCGGTGCAGAGGAGAACGCGGCGGTAGGGCAGGCCGAGGACTTCAAGGATCTCTTCGGCGTCGCGGGTGAGGCGCTCGTGCTCAGCTTCGGAGTCCTCGGGGCGGGTGAACTTGACCAGTTCGACTTTCTGGAACTGATGCTGGCGGATGATGCCGCGGGTATCCTTGCCGGCGGCGCCGGCCTCGGCGCGGAAGCAGGGGGTATAGGCGGTGAGCGAGATGGGCAGGCGGGATTCGTCGAGGATTTCGTCTCGGTAGAGGTTGGTGACGGGAACTTCGGCGGTGGGGATGAGCCAGTGGTCGGCGTCCTTGAACTCGCCGCGGGCGACGGCTTCGGCGTCGGCGTCGGAACAGCGGAAGAGGTCATCGGCGAACTTGGGCAACTGGCCGGTGCCGTAGAGGGACTTGGAGTTGACCATGAAGGGCGGGAGGACTTCCGTGTAGCCGTGCTTGGCTGTGTGGAGGTCGAGCATGAAGGAGATGAGGGCGCGTTCGAGGCGGGCGCCGGCGCCGATGTAGACGGCGAAGCGGGCGCCGGAGAGCTTGGCGGCGCGTTCCAGGTCGAGGATGCCGAGGGCTTCGCCGAGTTCCCAATGCGGCTTGGGGGCGAAGGTGAAGGTGGGAATTTCGCCCCAGGTTTTTACGGTGAGGTTGTCGGCTTCGGAGTTGCCGATGGGGACTTCGTCGCGGGTCAGGTTGGGAATACGGGACAGGGCCAGGCGAAGCTGCTCGTCGAGGGCGGAGGCGGTGCGGTCGAGTTGGTCGAGCATTTCTTTGAGGGCGCGGGTCTCTTCTAACAGGGCCGCCCCTTCTGGGGACGAGAGAGCTTCCCGCGACTGTCGTACCGAACTGGCAATCTTGTTCGCCCCAGACATGCCCGTGAACTTCTTCACTTCGGCTGGGTCCTGACCGGCTTTCTTGAGCGCGAGGAACTGCTGGCTGAGCTTGTTGAGGCGGGCCTTGGACTGCTCGGCAGTAGTGATGGCCTCACGGCGGCTGCGATCGAGGGCGCGGAAATCGCCCAGGAGCGCGGCGGGGTCGAGGCCGCGGGCGCGGAGTTTTTCTTCCACCAGTTCCAGGTTGGCGCGGACAAATCCCAGGTCGAGCATGACTCTTTCAGTTTAAACGACGGGGTTGATGGGGGATTGATTCGAGATTCTCGGTTTCCCACCCTTTCGCCAGAAGGAAAGCGAAAGGATGGGGCACGGGGGCACCCGGCGTGTTCTCAACCTAGCGTTGTTCCAAGCCCTCTTCGATTCGGGGCAGGTTCTTCTCCTGTTTTTTTCCTTGCTCCAGAGTGTTGCCATGCCGCCGATCCGACCGCAGCAATAGCAACGCGAAGATGAGCCCCGCCACACCGAGACCCGCGAACATGACCTGGGTTGCGGTATAGGTTCCGGTGACGTCGCGGAGCTTGCCATTCAGGAAGGGGAACAGCCCGAGGCCCAAATTCTGGATGGCCGTCATCAGACCGAAGGCCGTGCCCACGCGTTTCTCCTCCACCACGAGGGGAACCGAAGGCCACATCGCAGCGGGCACCAGTACAAAGGCGGCACCGAGCACTACCATGCTGGGAATGGGATTCCAGTGGGTAATGCCCATGATCAGGTGGGCGGGAATCAGCATGAGGGAGCCCGCCACCATCAGCGTGGCCCGCTTGCCGATGCGGTCCACCAGGTCGCCGGCAAAGGGTGCGAAGACCATCGAACCGAAGATCACGATGCTGGTGATCCCCGGCGCCGTCGAGAACATGTGAATGAAGTTGTCGAAGACCTGGGCCAGGAACCCGCCGGTGCCCGAGCTGACCAGCGGGATGCCCCATTTGTCATGGAACATGTCGGTCGCCAGAGCCGTGAAGGGGAAAATGGCGCTGTAGAAGGTCACGCAGAGCAGGGTTACGAACCAGAAGGAGGAGTTGAACTTCCCGATATCGGAGAAGACAATCTTGTCGCCACCTTCCGGTTTTGGAAGCCCGAGCACCTTCTCTCCATGGCGATCCATGGCAAGGTAGACCAGGTTGCACAGCACGGAGAAGAGGCAGAAGCCCGCCGCGGCCCACAGCGCCACGCGGTAGCTGCCGAAGTAACGGGCGATAAGTTCCTCGGTATTGAAGCTGAAGAGGGTCCCGATCCGGCTGATGGTGAGGGCGATGCCGAAGGCCAGGGCCATCTCCTTTCCCTTGAACCAGCGGCTGATGATGGCGCTCTGCACCACAATCAGCGATTCGGAACCCGCGCCGAAGATCAACCGACCGGCGAAGAGCTCCAACTTGGAGTGGGCGAAGGCCACTATAGTGGCGCCCAGCAGGACGAGGCTGCAGAACAGCAGGCTGGCCCGGCGGGGGCCCAGCTTGTCGTAAAGCATGCCGCCGAAGAACACGATGATGATGGCGGCCACCGAATATGCCGTGTAGAGATTCCCGATCGTGCTGCGGTCCAGATGCAACGCATCGATGAGTGTGGGCGCGAGGGCGCCAATGCTGTCATAGGCGAAATAGCTCCCCAGTACTAGCAAGCTGATGAACATCAGGATGGTGAAGCGGTAAGGGCGCTTCGATGGATGAAAGAATCCCATTGATTCAGGAGTTTCAATATCGGAGGCGGGTGAACGACGAAGCGAATCAGGCATGAGGGCGATTATCCTCGGAGCGCGGCGGCGGAGATTTTGGAGTTAATAGACGCAACCTATGAAAATAGCAGATTGGAGCAGGAACAGGCGTGCTATCCCAGGTCTCAAAATCGAGGCCTGGGGCACCCGGCCTCATAAAAGGCGATAAAAGGCTGTAGATAGGTGGATCTATCCCACCTTAACCGCGATGAAACTGCGGTGAAGGTGGGGCACCCGCTGTTTACTGTCAACTGTTCGCTGTCTGCTGTTTATGGATGCTGCTCGATGGTGATGTTGATGGTGGAGGTGTTGCCGGAGGCGGCCAGGGCGAGGAGATCGGTGGCTACGCCGGGGAGGGTTGCGGGGGTGAAGGCGACGGTTCCGTCGAGGGCGGAGGTGGCTGTGGCGGCCTGGGAGGCGAGGAGATTGCCCTGGGTGCAGACCTCGTGCGGGGAACAGGGCGGAGACCAGGCGTAGAGCGCCTGGTAGAGGGCTACCGATCCGCCTGCCATGGGATTGCCGTCCATATCGAGGAGGCGGAGGACAATCTGGGCGGAGGTTCCCTGGACGGAGAGGCTTTGGGTGACGCCGGAGACGGCTTCAAGGTAGGCATACTCCGGGCGCGAGCCGAAGGCGTTGTAGGCGGCGCACTGGCTGGTGCCGTTGAGGCAGGCGTTGATGGTGGCGGTCTGGCCCTCGGTGAGCGGTCCGGCGGTGAGCGCCTGGGTGGCGATGCCGCTCGAGTTGGTGAGGACGGAGCCGCTGCCCTGGACGGTGATGCCGCTGCCGGTGGACTGCCAGGCCACCGTCTGGCCGGCGATGGGAAGGCCGTTGGTGAGGACCAGGGCCTGGACCGTCCAGGTGATGGTGGCTCCGGCGGCGAGGGAAAGCTGGGGCGTGAGAGAGGCCAGAGAGGGCGGCGTTCCACCGGCAAACTGTGCCTGCAGGCTGGAGCCGTTGGTGAGCGAAGCTGTAACGATGGACCAGGTTCCGTCGACGGCGGTGACGTTCATGGTGGCGCGGCCGTCGCCGGTGGCGGTGACCGAGCAGGTGGGCAGTCCGCAGGCCAGAGTGGCCGTGCCGCTGGTGACGGTATAGATCACGGTAACTCCGCCGGCGGGGATCAGAGTTGGGCCCAGCGCGGTGACGGTGAAGGGGATGGGCACGCCGATGGGGACGGTGTTCATGGGGGCGGTGAGCAGGGTGAGCGCGTCGCCTGTGCCGGAGTCGTAACTGATGCCGCCGGAGACGACGGCCGCGGCGTAGAAGGAGGGTTGATCGTCTACCTCGACGTCCACCGAGCCGGTGACGCCGCTGGCGGCAGCGGGCGCGATGGCGGTGATCTCGTTGGGAGAGATGCTGGTGACCACGGCGGGCTGGCCACCAACCAGCACCGTATCCGCAAGGCGAAATCCCATGCCCTGAATGACGATGGAGCCGCCGGAGACGGGCAGGCGCGGCGGCTGAACGGTATCGGCGTAGAGAACCCAGCCGTTATAGGGGTAGTCGGGACGGCCGTCGCCGCGCTGGTCGGCGATGCCGATGCGGACCACGTCGTCGCCCGAGGCGCTGACCTGCAGCCAGGTTTCGCCGGTGGCCAGGCCGTTCAAACCGGGGGCTGCTCCGACGGCCGTGGCGCCCACGGGATCGAAGGCGTCCCAGACGCCGAGGGCGGGCATGGCCTTGGTTTCAGTGGGAGCGCCGGTCTCGTCCTGCGCCTGGGTGACGATGGTGAAGGTGCGGTTGCCGCGGACCGGGAAGCTGAACCAGTCGGATTGGCCCACCTGGCTGAGGCGGCCGCACCAGAAGCCGCTGACGGGCAGGATGCGCGGCGCGGCCTGGGTTCCGATGGCGTCCTGGGTACCGCCGACGGCCGAGTTGGCGACGTTGACGGGGAGGATTTGCGCGCTGCCGGCCGACATATCCGGCACGGAGATGGACGCCAGGGTTCCCGAGGGGGTGACCTGACCGTCAAGATAGGGGCCGACCGAATTGGTGAGGATGTAGAGAGGATGAATGGCTTCAAATGTGACCTGGTAGTTGGTCGTGGTCACGCCGGGGGGCAGCGGGATTCCGCTCAGATCGAAGAAGCCCTGCTGGGTGGAATCGTTGGAGCCCCACATGGTGAGAAGGTTGCCGTTGGAGTCGGTCCACCCGGTGATGGGGTTGCCGTGGTTGCCGTTGAAGGACGCGCCGGAGGCGTAGGTGACCGTGTACTCGTAGAGGGGGTTGCCGTTCGAGTCGAGCGGCCGCGCGACGACGTTGACGCCCTGCATGCCCACGCCGGTCGCAAAGGTAACGGCGCCTTGAATGGAGACGGTCGAGGCCGCGGTGAGTTGTTTGCCGGGGAAGCTGGAGAGATTTGCGGCGGTGATGGGGTAGATGCGGTTGAGGGCGGCGATATCGTCGGAGTGGAGCACGGAGGGCAAGGGAATGCAGAGGCCGCCGGTCGAGCCGCAGACTCCGCTGATGGGCTGCATCACCGGCCAGCCCTGGGTTCCGCCCGGCTCGCCGTTCTGGAGCGCGCCGGGATTGACCTGCGCGTAGTCCAGGTTGAGGATGTGGCCGAAGGCGCGCTCCAGCTCAAAGCTCATCATCTCCAGCATGTTTGAGTTTGTGGCGCAGAGGCCGTTGAGCAGGAGGATAGCGTGGGCGATGGTGGCGTCGGGGTTGATGTTGTCCAGCCAGAACCAGACGCCGTTGTACTGGCAACTGGTGGGGTCGCTTGCGCCGGAGCCGAAGAGGGCGTTGATGACCGAGCCGTCGGCGTCGAAGATGACCCCCACCGGATATTGCGTGGCGGAGGGAGTGACGTCGGCGGGCTGACTGATCTGGCCCAGCTGGTCGATCTGCTCGTTGGTCACCGTGAAGTTTGTGCCGCTGACCACGATGTTCGCGCCGCTCACGTCCTCATTCAGCGGGCCCATATCGGTAAGCGTGACGCCGGCGGTGGGGACCGCGCTCCACAGAGCCGCCGCCGCATCGACCATGGCCGTGGCCTGCTGGTTGGTGACGGTGCTGCTGAGCGGACCCTGATCGACGTAGTAGTTGAGCTGCCCTCCGGCCCAGCGGATGGGCTGACCGAGGACTCCAGGATTAAAGTAGGTGACGCCGGCAACGTATCTGGGTCCGCCGGCGAAGGCGGCGGGAGCCAGCAGCAGGAGGGCCAGAGAGAACAAGGGGCGCGTGGGAAAGCGGAGGATGCGGGGAGGAACAGCGAGGCAGGGAACGGTTGCGGCGCGCAGGCGAGCGTAGGGAGAGACGAGCACGGGATGCCCTCCAGACAAGGATTTCCCGCATGTGAAGAACCAAAGAATCCTGGCTCGCCTTAGAAATCTCCAAGAATGATAGATTCGGCTTGAGGGCCATTCGGGTTATTGATACGGCCCTATCCAATGAGCCGCAAAAATTGCAAAGCAACCGCAGGTCCTTCGACTTCGCTGCGCTCCGCTCAGGATGACAGAAATTTAATGTTTCATTACGCCGGTCTTCTCTTTTATGAGGCTGGGGATGATGATGGATGGAGAGGAAATCAACGCCAATGACGTTCCTGCGTGGCCGGGTTTCAATGTTTGTGCGGCAATCGGTCTTCATCAAACTTGCGCTGATGCTTAGTCTTTCGGCGGGGATGTGTGCGGCGGCCCAGACAAGAGTCGTTGTAACTCTGCCCAGGGACGCAGGCACGGTGGAAAGAATCGCCGCGGACGAACTTACAACCCACCTGCACGCGCTTTATCCGTCGACGGCGTTCGAGACAGGGGATCCGCAAGAGGGAGTTCCGGTTATCTATCTTGGAACCGCACAGGAGCTGCCGGAGAGTTATGCTGCTCAAGTCAAAAGCAAGCTTGATCAACCTGAGAGCTTTGCGATCAGGGCCATCGACAGTCGCGTTGCGGTGATCGCTGGCGCGAGTCCACGCGCGACTTTGTACGCGGTGGACGCGCTGCTGGAAAAGCTGGGCTTCGGATTTTATCTTTCGTACAACACGGCTCCGCCTCCAAGCCATGCTCCATTTTCGTTTGCGGGCTGGGAGACTAACGACGCGCCCATCGCCGGCGAACGGCTTATCTTCAACTGGCATAACTTTCTCAGCGGGTGTTCGGCCTGGAATCTGGAGGACTGGCAGCGATGGATAACACAGGCTTCGCGGATGCGCTTCAACACCATCATGGTTCATGCCTACGGCAATAATCCGATGTTTTCGCTTGCGCTGAATGGGGTGACCAAGCCGACCGGTTCTCTTTCCAACACCAGGTCGGGCCGTGATTGGGGAACGGAAGACGTGCTGGACGTGAGGAAGATGGTGGGCGGCGAGGGGCTTTTCAACGGGCCCGTCTTTGGCGCGGATGCGAGCATGGCGGCGGATAAGGACAAAGAAAAAGCGGCTACAGCTTTGATGCAGAGCGTCTTTCGATTTGCCGCCGAGCGGGGCATGGGGATCGCATTTGCGCTGGATATCGATTCGGCTTCGGCCAATCCGCAGAATGTGATCGCAACTCTTCCGGCCTCGGCTCGATTTGAAACCCATGGCCTCGAGTTGGCCGATCCGGACAGCAAAGAAGGTTATGCCTATTACAAGAGCGAAGTCGAGCAGTTGATGAAGCTCTATCCGCAAATCACGCAAGTTGCCGTCTGGTTTCGGGGCGCCCCGGCCAGCCCGTGGACTGAACTGCGGCCGGAGGAGTTTCCCGTTGCCTGGCGCGAGGAATACCGCGCGGCTATCGCAGCAAATCCTGCATTGAAGGACGATCCGCGCGCGCCGGGAATGTTTGCCCTGGGCAAAGTGGCCAAAGCGTTTCGCAAGGCGCTGGATGAAACCGGCCACGCACAAGTAACTCTGGCCGCGGGCAGTTGGGGATTTGGCTACCTGCCCTCGGCCGACGCCTTCATGCCGGCCGATGCGATCCTCATGCCTCTCGACGCAGATTACCAATTCTCCAGCGACCCGGTGCAGGAGAGCATGCGCGCGGTGGGCAGGCATCGGCAGGTGGCGCCGATTGTGTGGGCGCAGCACGACGATCGCGAGTACGCGGGCAGATCTTACGTTCCGTTTGCCGGGTTGGGGTCAATGTTGCAGTGGAGCAACAGCGCGGGGTACGGGGTGATTCACTGGACGACCCGTCCGCTGGATCTCTTCTTCAAGAACGTCGCGGACCAGGTTTGGGCGGGCAGCGAAGACGAGGCGCTCGACGCTACCGCCGCGGAGATGGCGAAACGCACATTCGGAAGCGGGGCGCAGGAGCTGGGCAAGCGCTATTTGCTTGACTGGATCTATAACGGCCCGGCATTTGGCCGGGAAACAACGGATCATTTCATCCTGCTGACACTGGACGCGGAAAACGAAGCGATCGGCGCGAAGGCACGGTTGGAACTGCTCAAGCGGATGGAGCCCCTGGCGCGGGACGCCGCGGCTCAAGATTGGATTGGATATTTTGAAGATTGGGAGCACTACGCTCAAGGCGTTTTCGAGGCCCAGTCCGCTCTGCAAAAGTCTGAAGCTGCACTGAAGGCCGGCGACGTGGCGCTGGCTCGGCGGGAGATTGCAGCGGCCTCTCCGGAGAGCGCGATCGAACAATACTCGAAGACGATTCGCCACGGGACCACAGGCCGGGGAGAAATGGGAATTCTCATCTCCATGAACCTGCGCTGGCTGCCTTACTTTGAGGCGCAACGGCAGGCGGTTGGACTTGAAGCCCTGCAGATCGAGTTCGCGCCTACTTTTCAGGATGCTTTGGCGCAGCAACCCGGCGCATATACCTTCGACTTCGACCGATCGAAGCGGGTGATCGAGGTTCTTGGAACTGCGGAACTGGGCGTGGAGGTACACGAGTTCGAGGCCGGCGCGGAATGCCCGAGTGGAATTGAGGTCAACTCTCCCGTCGCGCTCACGGTGAGCGGTTTGGCGGGAACGAGCTTGCCGGAGGGAGCATATCGGCTGCGGCTGGAGATGCCTGATGCTGCCCGTATTGCATTTGAATCAGGGGGCAATCGCCAGGTGGTCACATCGGCTTCAGAGATCGAGGTGCGGACCAGCGGCGGAGGGGTACATTTTACGCTTTCGCCGGTTGCCGGTCCGGCCCGCGTTTGCGGTCTGACTCTGAGGCGGCAGGATTGATTTGCCGGGCCGGGCTCAGATCTCGGGATAGAAGTCGAAGAAGGCGTCCAGGCTGCGCTTGAGCTGGGTTTCGATCTCCTCGCGCGAGCCCTCGATCATGTGCATGGTGACGTGGGCTTCATGACCGGTGGCCAGCTTGAGGGTTGCGTCGTGGATTTCAGTGACTTCGCCTTCGGGGAGCAGACGCATTCCGTAGATAAGAGTCAGATTGGCCATGAACCTCATCTTAATTAAGTAGGCTGAGCCCGAACAGGACCCCTGCCTGCCGGACGCATCTAAAATCGACACAGGAAGCTTTATGACAGAGATTCGCGATACCGTAATTTTGGGCTCGGGCTGCGCAGGACTGACGGCGGCCATCTACACCGCCCGCGCCGGGCTGAAGCCGCTGGTTCTGGAGGGCCACGAGCCCGGCGGGCAGCTCTCCATCACCACGCTGGTGGAAAACTTTCCCGGCTGGCCGGATGGGATCCAGGGGCCGGAGCTGATTGAAAACATGAAGAAGCAGGCGGAGCGGTTTGGCGCCGGCTTCCAGTTGGCTCACTTGAATTCCGTTGAGCTGGGGATCTATCCGATCCGGCTGCAGACCTCGGCGGGAGAGTTTGCGACGCGCACACTGATTGTGGCTTCGGGCGCGCGCGCGCGCTGGCTGGGGCTGCCCAGCGAACAGGCGCTGATCGGGCACGGGGTTTCGAGTTGCGCAACGTGCGACGGGTTCTTCTTCCGCGGCAAGGAGATTGCGGTGGTGGGTGGCGGCGACTCGGCGATGGAAGAAGCTCTGTTTCTGACCCGCTTTGCGAGTAAAGTTACGCTGCTGCACCGGCGGGAGAGCTTCCGCGCCTCGAAGATCATGCTGGAGCGGGCCATCGCTCATCCGAATATTGAACTGCGCACCAATACAGTGGTCGAAGAAGTGCTGGGCGTGGAAGAGAAAGAAGTGAAGGGGCTGCGGCTGAAGGACGTGACGACCGGCTGCGTGAACGAACTCAAGATCAGCGGGCTGTTTCTCGGGATAGGCCACGAGCCGAATGCCAAGATGTTTGCCGGGCAGCTGGATCTGGACGAGGAAGGCTATATCAAAACCACGGGCAACGTGCTGACCTCGCTGAACGGCGTGGTGGTGCGGGGAGTGTTCGCCTGCGGGGACGTGCAGGACCGGCGCTACCGCCAGGCGATCACCGCTGCCGGCTCAGGATGCATGGCGGCGCTGGAGGCGGAGAAGTTTCTCGAGGCGCTTGGACATTGAGCGGCCGGGTGTGGGTGGGAGTGCAATGACGGCGCTCAGTAAAAATCTGGAACGGCTGGAAGAGGCGATTGCGGCGGCATGCAGGAAGGCTGGACGGCAGCGCGGCGAGGTTGAGCTGATGGCCGTTGCCAAGACTTATCCGGCGGCTACGGTGGCTGAGACGGCTGCGCTGGGATTGAGGCTGTTTGGCGAAAACCGCGTGCAGGAGTTTATCGCCAAGGCGCCTGATCTGGATGGGCTGCGGAGGGGTTCCGCACGGTCGATTCGCGTGCATCTGATCGGCCATCTGCAATCGAACAAAGCGGCGCGGGCAGCGGAGCTGTTTGATGCTGTAGACTCGGTGGACTCGCTGCGGCTGGCGGAGCGGTTGAACGAAGCGGCAGGAAGGTTGGGGAAAAAACTGCCGGTGCTGATTGAGGTGAAGCTGAGCCCGGAGGAGACGAAGACTGGGTTGGAGCCGGAGTCGGCTGAGGCGGCAGAACTGCTCGCGCGGCTGCCGGATTTGGAGCATTTAGAGACGCAGGGACTGATGACGATTGCGCCCTGGGGCGGGCCGGAGGATGGGACGCGGGCTTGTTTTCGCAGTTTGCGCGAGTGGCGGGAGCAGTGGGCTGCGTCGCACCCGAGTTTGGGGTTCGATGTGCTGTCGATGGGGATGAGCGGGGATTTTGCGCTGGCGATTGAAGAGGGCGCAACGCGCATTCGGATTGGTACGGCGCTGTTTGGGAAGCGCATGCCTTATACGGGGCCGGAGTGATGCTGCGGGCTGCGGCGGATGGGGTGACGCTGGCGGTGCGCGCTCAGCCGGGAGCGAAGAAGACCGCTATTACCGGCGTTTACGGCGAGGGCGCGGCGGCGCAACTGAAGATTGCGGTGCAGGCGCCGCCGGTGGAGGGGCGGGCTAACTCGGCGTTGGTGGCGTTTCTGGCGGAGAAGTTTGGTTTGCCGAAAAGTAGTGTTGAGTCGATTAGTGGGGAGTTATCGCGGAGTAAGGTGTTTCTGCTGCGGGGAGTTACTGTGGAAAAGGTAAAGGCTTTGCTTGGTGAGTGGATACAATAGATATAAATATTGAAGTGGCCTTGATAGATAAAACAAAAAACAACCGCAGGTCCTTCGACTTCGGTCGCCGCGGCGACCTTCGCTCAGGATGACAAATATGTATAAAAAGCTATATAAATACAGGTCCTTCGACTCGCTGCGCTCGCTCAGGATGGCAGCCTATTACTGGTTGCTCAGGATGACAGCATATTTGTGAATTAGCGGCTGTGAGACGCGAAGGCGGCGGTAAGTGCTTCTTTGGGTTCGGGGCGGACGCGAAAATCGGCGTGGGCTTCGGCGAAGAGGATGCGCCGGTCGCGGTCGAGAACGTATGTGGCGGGGATGGGGAGGCGCCAGCTTGGCTCGCCGTTGACGAAGGGAATGTTGACCAGGATGGATAGGTAGTAGTCGCGGTGATACTCGGGGACGGTGTAGACGAGGCCGAATTGTTCGGCCACCGCATTACCTGGGTCGGAGAGAACGGGGAACGGCAGGCCGTGCTGGCCGGCCATGAAGTCGCTTTGGCGCTCGATTTGCGGGCCGATGGCTACCATGAGAGCTTCGCGCTCGCGGAGGGTGCCGTAGAGATCGCGCCAGGCTTCGAGCTCGGTGACGCAGTAGGGGCACCAGCGTCCGCGAAAGAATTTGATGACCAGCGGGCCGAGGGCGAGCAGGTCTGCCGAGCGAACCATGCGGCCGGTTGCATCTTTGAGAGCGAACTCGGGAGCGATTGCGCCGACGGGAAGGATGCGGTCTTCAATGCCGGAGGCGAAGAGCTCAGCGACGGCGCGCTCACCGACGGCGAGGCGCTCGGCCTGCACCAGGTTGCGGGTGTTGGCGGTGATCTCGTCGAGTTGGTCTTGCAGGGTGGTCATGCTCTACATCCACTTTCTCTTCTTGAATGCTCTGATATCCTCGGCCGAAAGTTCAAACCATTCGCCCTTTACACATTTATCTTCAAATCGCTTGTGCCAATATTGTTCAATCCCAGGAGCATCATCGAATGCCGCTATGGTATGTACAACTTCGTCAAGCCCCTCAGATGTTTGCCTATCAAGCTGATTTATACGCTGCCATCTGTTCGCCGTTTGACCAATCTTGTAAAGCTTTCCAGATTTGACAAGGTAGACGTGTCCTGAGGGTTTCGACTTTTCCGCGCCAATCTTACTTCCAGTTTCTCCGTCTTCGGAATTTATATCAATCTTCTCTTGAGCTAAGATTGCTGGCACGTCCGCATATTCCTCTCTTGAAGAGCAATAGTCGCGGAGCTTCTTAATAGCTTCAGCTTTGGCTCCCAGTTTTCCGTGCAGTGCTGCTGGCCCTGGAACCGCTTGGTTAGTTCTTTTCTCGATCAGAATTTCATTTACGGTTGGATATCTACCGTATTGACGGACGAGCTTTGCCAGTATTTCAAGGATTTCTTCTACAGTTGAACCAACAGTCCACTCCAATGGTTCAAATCCTGCCTCTGACAAGGCATCACTCCATCGAGCCCAATGAACACCCCGCCACTCATGTAAGCCAATACCCGTTTCAGTCCGGAATCTATCCGCTCCGACAGGCTTGCCATCATTATGGATCGCGATTCTTCGGATTTCGTTGAGTATGAATTGCTTATCTCTCATACTTGCATCTCCCAAACCGCAATTCTACCGCCCGAAGCGTTGTTTGCCGCCCATGCCCATGGCTCCAAGTCCGCCGCGCATCATGTTGCGGGCCAGGCCGCCGGAGCCCATCTGCTTGAACATTTTGGCCATCTGGGCGTATTGGCGGAGGAGCTGGTTTACGTCTTGCACCTGCGTGCCCGAGCCGGCGGCGATGCGCTTGCGTCGCGTGCCGGAGATGATTTCGTGGTTGAGGCGCTCTTTGGGGGTCATGGAGTTGATGATGGCTTCGAGACGCGTGAATTGTTTTTCGTCCACGTTTTTTGAGGCCTGCTGAAGGCCGGCGAAGGGGCCGACTGAGGGCATCATCTTGAGAATCGATTCCATGGAGCCCATTTTTTTGATTTGAAGGAGCTGGTCGCGGAAGTCTTCCAGCGTGAAGCCGTCGCCGAGGAGAGCTTTCTTGGCGAAGTCCTCCTGCTTTTTGCGGTCGAGGGTGGATTCGGCTTTCTCGATGAGCGACATCATATCGCCCATGCCCAGGATGCGGCCTACGATGCGATCTGGATGAAATGGCTCGAAGGCGTCGGGCTTTTCGCCGGTGCCGATGAACTTGATGGGCTGGCCGGTGACTTGACGGATGGAGAGCGCCGCGCCGCCGCGGGCGTCGCCGTCCATTTTGGTGAGCACGACGCCGGTGAGGCCGAGGCGGGTGTGGAAGTCGCGGGCTGAGTTGACGGCGTCCTGGCCGGTCATGGCGTCGGCGATGAAGAGGATTTCTGACGGGTTGAGGAGTTTTTTCAGGCGGGCCATTTCATCCATTAACACTTCGTCAATGTGCAGGCGGCCGGCTGTGTCGACGATGAGGGTGTCGCAGCCCATGATGACGGCTTCGCGGCGGGCCTCTTTGGCCAGGCGCTCGACGAGAGCGGAGTTGGCGGGTTCGCTTTTCTGGTCGCCCTCGTAGAGTTTGGTTTCAACGGATTTGGCGACGATTTTGAGTTGCTCGCGGGCGGCGGGGCGGTAGACGTCCACCGAGACCAGCATGGGACGGTGACCACCCTTCTTGAGCCAGGCGGCGAGCTTGCCGGCGGTGGTGGTTTTGCCGGAGCCTTGCAGGCCGGCCATGAGAATCACGGAGGGCGGCTGGGAGGCGAATTTGAAGCGGGCCGTGTCCTTGCCGAGGAGGGCGATGAGCTCGTCGCGAACGATTTTGACCACCTGCTCGGAGGGGGAAAGCGCGGTGAGGACCTCGGCGCCTACGGCCTTGACGCGAATGTGCTCGATGAGGTCGCGCACGACGTTGAGGTTGACGTCGGCTTCGAGCAGGGCCACGCGGATTTCGCCGAGGGCCTCGGCGATGTTCTCTTCAGTGAGCGTGCCCTGGCCGCGGAGGGTCTTGAAGACGCGCTGAAGTTTGTCGGTGAGGTTTTCAAACATAGGTCAATTCAAGTGTATCGCGAGGGCAGGGACGGGAAGATATGGTTCGTGCCTTCCCAGGTCTCAGGATCGAGACCTGGGGCACCCGGCTTTCGAATCCGCTGAGGAAGACAGCCGCTTACAGATTGCTCTGGATGAGCGGCTATTGATTTGGCAGGAAGCTGCCGATGATCGCCAAAATAAACATGATGCTCCCGGCGATAGTTGCGATCCAGTTCCAGACGCCGAAGCGAGAGTTGGGATCATGCCCGGGCGACTCCGCAGCGTTGATGCGGTTCACGTAGGACTGGACGGGAAGGAGGAAAACTACGCTGAGAAATGTAATCAGCCAAAACGCCCCCGGCAGCCTCCAGGAGATTGTCGCGAGGATATAGCAAACCGCCAGGACGCCGATTGGCGGGGCGGGAGCAATACCACGGCTCATGCCGGCTTTCTTTATTCTTATGAAGCACGGGTAGCAAAAGATAACCAGGAAAAACGCTCTCCAAAACGGCATGATATTCCGTTCGCCCTGTTGCCAAATCCGTTTCCAGTTGCGATAGAACCAGTAGATCTCGTATATCCCAAAGGTGAAGGTAGAAAGCACAGCCAGCTTGAGCAGCGAGACGGCAAAGAATGGAGGCTGCGCGGGTTGGCTGCTGTCCAAAGGAAGCGGAGCTTGCAGCGGAGAGGCCGGGACGATATTTTTCTTGAGCGGCGATCCGCAATAAGGGCACGCATCGGTAGTATCGGATACGCTTTGCGCGCATTTCGGACAAACGATAAATCCCATTTCGCCTCCCGTTTCTTTTTTGATGTGACGGTAGGATGCCCTGATCAAACTCGGAAGTCAAGCGACCGCCTGCAAGCAAGAATGCTTTACTCTGCGGGGGCTATAAGGTATTGCTCGAGTTTGCCGTCGGGGTAGGTGTAGGTGGTTAGAGTGAGGCGGCGGCCGGGGTAGCGGATCTCAAAGACGCGGAAGGTCATGCCGCCTCGGAGTTCCTCGCGGGTCTGGTGAAAGGTGAGCGGGTCGCCTAACGGCGACAGGCTGGTTTGGAAGTCGGACAGGGCTTCAGGGGTGAAGTAGTCGCTGAGGTTAGGGGCGAGCAGGGTGCGGTCGATGCGGCCGGCTTGCAGGTTGTGGTAGAGGTCGATGGCTTGCTGTTCGGGAGCGGTCAAGGGAGCGTTGAGGACGGCGGGAGCGGCGAGGCGGGCAATGGTGGAGGCGGCGCCGACGGCGTCCTGGTTGGTGAGCACGGCTACGGCGACGCCATCGTCGACGAGAACCTCATTGTCGGAAACGAAGCCGGAGACTTCGCCGGAGTGCTCGATGGAGCGGTGGCCGTCGCGGTCCATGACCTCGACGCCCAGGCCGTAGTGGGTTCCCTTGCCGTCCTTGAGCTTGACCTCGGTGAACATCTGCTTGTAGCTCTCGGGCTTGAGGATGGACTGGGCGATGAGGCTCTCGTCCCACAGGGCGAGGTCGTGGGCGGTCATGGCCAGCTCGCCGGCGGCGAACATCCAGCCGCGGCCCTCCTTGGGGGCTACGCGCAGGGGTCCGAGGGCGTGGCGATAGTAGGCTGTGGCGTCGGCCTGGGTGAGCTTGGCCTCGTCGGAGTTCCAGACGGAGTTCATGCCCAGGGGGCGGAAGATGCGCCGGGTGAGAAAGTCCATGAGGGGCGCGCCGGTGATGGTTTCCACGATGCGGCCGGCGATGACGTAATTAGTGTTGGAGTACTGCCATTGGGTTCCGGGCTCGAAGTCGAGAGGCTTTTTGGCCCAGGTGTCGAGGATCTGTTGAGAGCTCTCGGCGTGCAGCATGGGGGTCATGACGTAGTCCTCGGGCCAGTAGTCCTGGTAGCCGGAGGTGTGGGAGAGGATCTGACGGATGGTCACTTCATCGCCGCGGGTCAGGCCGGGGACGTACTTGCCGACGGGGTCGTCGAGGGAGAGCTTGCCTTCTTCCTGGAGCATCAGGATGGCGGCGGCGGTGAATTGCTTGGAGATGGAGCCGATGGAGTAGCGCATCTGGGGCGTGGCGGGGACAGCGGGGGTGGTTGGGGTGGCGAGACGGGCCTGGCCGTAGGCGTGGGTGTAGACGAGCTTGCCGGCCTTAACCACGGCGACCGAGGCGGAGGGGACACCGGTCTGGTCGAGAACCTGAGCGGCGATGCGGTCGATTCGATTTTGGAGAGCCGGGTCGAGCGTTTCGACCGTTTGGGCCGGCGCGGCGGCGGCAAGCGACAAGACCGAAAGAACCGTGCAACCCAAGACTTTCGCAAGCTGCTTCATCGACACAAATCTCCTTCGCTTGGGTTGCCCCGCCTGAAACCGACACCGACTAAGGTATCAGAAAGGGATCGGGGCGGACGACGAGCCGATACGGCGGTTCTTGCCGCTGGTGGGGTGAGTTGCGGGAAATCGCCGACAAAAAAAGTGGAGGAATGAGGCGGAAACGGGAGTAAACTAGTTTGTAAACCAGTTGGTTTGCCCAGAGAACGGGTTGGAGGGTTTATGGCGGTTAAAGAATGCACTTATACCGAAATTGGCGCGTTTGACGCCAAGACCAAGCTCTCCGAGATTCTGCGCAAAGTTGAGCAGGGAGAGCGGTTTACGATCACCCTGCGTGGCCGGGCGGTGGCCAATCTGGTGCCTGTTGAGCCGGATCCTTCCCGGGCAAGGGCAGCCGCTGCCGTGGAAGCACTGCTCAATTTTCCCCGGATCGAAGGGATTCCTGGCGACACGGTTCTGGAATGGATTCGTGAGGGAAGAAAGTAAGAGCAGAGCATGGATTTGGTTCTGGATGCCTCCGCAACGCTGGCTTGGCTGGTCAGGCGCGTCGATCCAATCGAAGATCAATTGGCCGATGAAGTTCTGCGCTACATTCTGCCTCGGGATGCAGTTGTGCCGGCTCTGTGGTTCCCTGAGGTGGCCAATGGCGTACTGGTGGCCGAACGCAGAGGCGGAATCGGAAGCTCCACGTCGGCGTCGTTCCTCAGCATGGTCAGTGCGCTGCCGATTGTGGAGGATGCAATGCAACCGTCGGCGGCTCAAACTACAGTATTGACACTGGCCCGCGCATACAAGCTCACCAGCTATGACGCCACCTATCTGGAACTCGTCCTGCGTACCGGCAGAGCGTTGGCCACCTTCGACCGTCAGTTGGCTGACGCCGTGCGCAAGGCTGGAGGGCGAGTTTTTGGCGATCCGGCATAGAAACCGGCGCCAGAGCACGAGGCTGTTTGCACTACTATTCCGCCAGCTTCAATATCACCTTGTACAGTCGCGAACGATGGCACCGCGACTCATCGGCGCAGAAGCAACCTATGGAAACCGGAATCCGGGCTGCAATCTCTGCGATCAATGCGGCTGCCTGCCTGCTATCCGCGTTTGCCAGCAACGCTTTCTCATAGCTGTCAAAGAATGCCTTGCGAACGGAAGCCTCTTCAAAGTTCAGATTCCTTCGCCTTGCAAGCAGCGCGGTGGAAGGCGCCAGCACAGGAAACCAGACGTCGAAGCAACCAACTTTCTTCCAGTCTGCCTTGGGAACACCGCGAGGCGGCCTTCTTGTAACAGCGATTCTCAGCCCTTCGCCGGACTTGGCCGGCGTGCCGATTTGAAATGTCTTCAAGCGGATGGGTTTGCTCATTTTGATGCCATCTCTCCTCAATGTACTCCCGGCGGCAGGGCAGCGGGCTTGGCGGGTTTTTTGAAGAGCCAGGCGGCGGCTGCGCAGAAGAGGGCCAGCACTGCGGTCCAGCGGAAGACATCGACGTAAGCCATGAGGGCGGATTGCTGCTCCATGAGGCCGTAGAGGAGTCCGATGGAGCCGGGACGGGCCTGAGCGGGGCCGAGGCGATGGGCGAGGTAGCCGGCGATGGCAGCGGACTTTTGCTGGATCACCGCGGTGGAAGGGGTGAGGTTGGCGCCGAGGTAGGTCTGGTGGAGGGCGGCACGGCGAATCAGGGCGGTGGTGGCCATGGAGATGCCGATGGAGCCGCCGATGTTGCGCAGCATGTTGGCCAGGCCGGTGGCGTTGCCCATCTCCTTGTTGGGAATGGTGGCCATCATCATGGTGGACATGGGGACAAAGACAAAGCTGAGGGCAAAGCCGGTGAGGGTGATGGGGATCAGCAGCGTGTAGGGGCCGATGTCGAGGTTGACTGTGCCGAAGATGAAGGCGCAGGTGGCGAAGCCGAGGAAGCCGGCCGAGAGCAGCTTGCGGTTGTCAATGCGGGAGCCCAGGAAGCCGATAATGGGCGAGCCAACGAAGGAGCCGATGCCGCGCGGGCCCACGACCAGGCCGGCGGTGAAGGCGGTATAGCCGAGGATCTCCTGGTAGTAAAGGGGCAGGATGGCGATGGTGATGTAGATGCACATGCCCAGCATGGCGACCAGAAAGCAGCCGGTGCGGAAGTTGCGGTCTTTGAGGACGTGCAGGTCGACCAGTCCCTTTGGATTGGACCAGGAGCGCCAGATCCAGCCGACGAGAGCGACGACGAGCGCGGCGACGGCCCAGCGGACCCAGGCGGCGCCGAACCAGTCGTCTTCCTGGCCCTTGTCGAGGACGATCTGGAGGCAGCCTGTCCAGACGCACAGGAGGCCGAAGCCGATGTTGTCGAAGGGGCCGACCTTGGCGTTTTTGATGTAGGGCGGGTCGTGGACGAAGCGGGTGATCATGATGACCGCGAGAATGCCGACGGGGATATTGATGTAAAAGGCGTAGCGCCAACTGAAGGTATCGGTAAGCCAGCCGCCCAGGGTGGGCCCGATCACCGGGGCCACCACGATGCCGAGTCCGTAGGCGGCCATGGACATGGAACGCTTGGCTACGGGAAAGCTTTCGAGGAGGATGGATTGCGAGAGGGGCTGCAGGGCTCCGCCGCCTGCTCCCTGCACCACCCTGGCCAGCAGGATGACGCCCAGGGAGGGGGCGGCGCCGCAGAAAAACGAGGCGATGGTGAAGATGGTGACGCAGATGAGCAGGAAGCGCTTGCGGCCGAAGCGGCGGGCGAACCAGTTGGAGGCGGGCAGGATAACGGCGTTGGCGACCAGGTAGCTGGTGAGCACCCAGGTAGCCTCGGAGTTCGAGGCGGAGAGCGAGCCGGCGATGTAGGGCAGGGCGACCGAGGCGATGGCGGTGTCCAGCACCTCCATGAAGGTGGGGAGCATGACGGAGGCGGTGACCAGCCACGGGTTCACACCCTGGGTGAGGGGGTAGCGTGCTTGGGCGGAGGCGGTGGTCATGGCGGGCGGAACTTTTTGAGGGTAAACGATTGGGAGGTTGGCCGCCAGTGACGGAAGAGCGGGAGCTGTTGGTGGGGTGGTTTCCCACCCTTTCCGCAGGAAAAAGCGGAAAGGATGGGGCACGGGGCTTTTTTGGTTGGGTAAGCAGATAGTTTATGGAGATGCCATCAAATAAATTTGACACTATCTCACTCAATGATGCATCTTATGAGAGTCAGTATTTTCAAGGAACAGGCAGGGAACCAACCATGGCAAAGATTATTGGCATCGACCTCGGCACCACCAACTCGTGTGTCGCGGTTCTGGAGGGCGGAGAGCCCAAAGTGATTGCAAATGAAGAGGGTTCGCGCACCACGCCCTCAGTGGTCGCGTTCTCAAAGAGCGGTGAGCGGCTGGTGGGTCAGGTGGCCAAGCGGCAGGCCATCACCAACCCGGAGAACACCATCTTCTCTATCAAGCGGTTTATGGGCCGGCGCTACAACGAAGTGAGCGACGAGATGAAGATGGTGCCCTTCAAGGTGGTGCAGCAGGGCGACCACGTGGGGGTTGTGGCGCAGGGCAAGGAGTACACCCCGCCGGAGATTTCGGCCATGATTCTGCAAAAGCTGAAGAAGAGCGCCGAAGCCTACCTGGGCGAGACGGTCACCGAGGCTGTGATTACGGTACCAGCCTACTTCAACGACGCGCAGCGGCAGGCCACCAAGGACGCGGGCAAGATTGCCGGCCTGGACGTGAAGCGGATCGTGAACGAGCCGACGGCGGCCGCGCTGGCCTACGGGCTGGACAAGAAGAAGGACGAGACCATTGCCGTCTACGACTTCGGCGGCGGCACCTTCGATATTTCCATACTTGAGGTGGGCGAAGGTGTGATCGAGGTCAAGTCGACCAACGGGGATACGCACCTGGGCGGCGACAACCTGGATCAACGGATTGTGGAGTGGCTGATTGCGGAGTTCAAGCAGGAGCAGGGGCTGGATCTGTCCTCAAAGGGCAACGAAATGGCCCTGCAGCGGTTGAGGGATGCCGCGGAGAAGGCGAAGATCGAGCTGTCGACGACGGTGGAGACGGAGATCAATCTGCCGTTTGTGACCGCGGACGCGACCGGGCCGAAGCACCTGGTGCGCAAGCTGACGCGGGCCAAGCTGGAGCAGTTGGTGGAGGACTTGCTTGACCGGTCGCTGGAGCCGTGCAAGAAGGCTCTGGCGGACGCCGGCGTGACCGCCAGCCAGATTCACGAGGTGGTTCTGGTGGGCGGGCAGACGCGCATGCCCAGGATTCAGGAGATGGTGAAGAAACTGTTCGGCAAGGAACCCAATCGCAGCGTCAACCCCGACGAGGTGGTAGCGATTGGCGCGGCGGTGCAGGCGGGCGTGCTGGCGGGCGAGGTGAAGGACCTGCTGCTGCTGGACGTGACGCCGCTGACCCTGGCCATCGAGACGCTGGGCGGGGTGGCGACGCCGATGATTCCGCGCAACACGACCATTCCGACCAAGAAGACGGAGACGTTTTCGACCGCTGCCGACTCGCAGACCGAGGTCGAGATCCACGTGCTGCAAGGGGAGCGGCCTCTGGCGGCGCAGAACCGCACGCTGGGCAAGTTCAAGCTGGGCGGGATTCCTCCGGCGCCGCGCGGGATTCCGCAGATCGAGGTGACCTTCGACATCGACGCCAACGGGATTTTGAACGTGACGGCGAAGGACAACGCGACCGGCAAGGACACGCGCATCACCATTACCTCGAGCTCCGGTCTGAGCAAAGAAGAGGTCGAACGGATGGCCAAGGACGCCGAGGCGCACTCGGCCGAGGACAAGGAGAAGCGCGAGGAGATCGAGGCGCGCAATCAGCTGGACGGGCTGGTCTACAACATCGAGAAGATGCTGAAGGAGTCCGGCGACAAGATCCAGGGTTCGGAGAAGGGCGAGGTCGAGTCGGTGCTTGCTGAAGCGAAGAAGACTCTGGAAGGTTCGCCGTCCGCGAAGGACTTGAAGGACGCCCACGAAAAGCTGACCCACGCCAGCCACAAACTGGCCGAGGTTCTCTACAAGGCGAATGCGGCTTCGGCTACGGCTGGTGCGGCGCCTGGTGGAGAACCCGCGGCGGAGCAGAAAAAGGACGAAGGCGTGATCGACGCCGAGTACGTGGACGTGGACGACAAGAAGTAGGACTTGCCGTCCAGGCGTACCTTCCGTTCCGTCGGAAAACTTAGGGGTGAGCGACAAATCCTCGCTCACCCCACTTCTATTTCACGGATCAGTAAATTTGTCCCGGACGATTCCCAAGAGTGAAGATGACATTAATGGTAGTTACCACCTCGACGGGTTCGCCATTCAGTAGATAGGGCCTGTAGAGCCATTTCTTTACAGCGTCCAAGGCGGCTTGTTGGAGCATGGGCGGTCCGCTGACGACATGCAAATTGGTGATGCGTCCGTTCTTGCCAATGATCGCCTGAAGGACCACGGTTCCAGTCACTCCATTGTCCTTTGCGAGGAGTGGGTATTCAGGCACAACCTTTTTAATGAGCATTCCCACTGCTATACCGGGAGAAATGCTGACTCTTCTTATTCGTAGCGGGGTTGCGTCTGGGGGCGGTAGAAAGAGGGCTCCATCGACAGAAGTGATTGCTTCAATACTGTTGAGATGGGCGGTAAGAGCAGGTTTATCCTGTTGAACAAACTTCAGATCTCCGGCGATAGAGCGGTCCTGGAAGCGGATGATTCCGTTATGAAGGCCTCGCGCGCCATTGTAAGGAGTGGTGACCCTCAGAATGGGAGTATCCGCGTCGAAGCACCAATTCGGTCCGTATGGATTTCCGTTGGCATCCTTGAGGCTCACACAAGCAAACTTGACGCCGCCTGCTTCGAGTTGCTTGATAAAGTAAATGTTTTGCTCTATCGATCGCGGACTCGGCAAAGGATCTAGGAATTCGCGGCGCAGTTCGTCCGCGCGCGTGAATTGCTTGTTTTGATCGCCGGAAAACATAACGCCCTTTTCAGTTCCATATTCGGAGTACTTATAATCCGTGCCGGAAAATGAGCGCTTGTACTTGGTGGGGCTGACGTAGAACTCCTCGTAACTCCCCTGATCGGTGGTCTTGCCGTTTTCATCAAGCACCGTGTAGCTGGCTTTCAGATGCCAGGGCTTCACATCGTCCCCGGTCAAGCCGTTGGTCTTGGCGGCCAAGAGCATCGATTCCTTGGGGTCGCTGGGCATGGTGGTTACGACGGCTGGAGACTCTGTGGCAGGGGCAGCTGGAGCAGTGTTTTGAGCGAAGGCGGGTTGGAAAACCATGCCGAATGCAATGAGACAGATGAGGATGAAGCAGCAAGAGAGCGTTCTCACGAAGGTTGTTTTTCGCATGACGGAACGATAGCACAGGGTTCGCGAATTTACTGTGATAAGACTCTAGCCAATTTCGTGCGAAAGGGTTGCAGTAAGTAGTGCAATGCACTACAATCATTCTTGGCAAGTACAGGCCCTATCACGGTCGTTGAGATGGACGAATTCCTCACCGCCACGCGCAAACTGATGGACGACGAGGAACGGGTAGAACTCGTCAACTATCTGGCTTATCACCCGACGGCGGGAGTGATTGTTCCAGGAAGCGGCGGTGTTCGCAAGCTGCGATGGGGGCTGGAAGGCCGTGGCAAGCGTGGTGGCGCACGAGTAATTTTCTTCTATCACGATATGGAGATGCCGCTTTATTTGCTGACGGCATACGCCAAAAACGAACGCGAGAACTTGGATCAGTCTGAAGTCAACACAATGCGGAAACTTGTTCCAATTCTGGTAGAAATGAATCGCAAGCGGAGGTCAACATCATGAGCAAGGTTGGCGAGAGCATTATTCGAGGACTTGAGCAGGCCATTGCCTTTGCCGAGGGAACGGCCGACCCGAGCCAGTACGTCGTTCACATCCCCGCCGAGATCGATGTGCGGGCGATTCGCGGACGCCTGGGGCTGACGCAGCAGGAGTTCGCGTTCCGGTTTGGATTCAGCGTGAACACAGTGCGCCATTGGGAGCAGGGACGGCGCGTTCCCGAGGGACCGACGCGCGCCTATCTGCTGGTGATCGACCGCGAACCGAAAGCGGTACAGAAGGCGCTTCGGATTGCATGAGTCTTTGCCGATGAGCTTTTGTACTCAATGGCAGGATTCATGCAGGTAAGGCGGTAACGAATTCCGTAAGATGAGCTGAGATAAGAAAAAACACATGCCCACGACCCAGAACAAAGACTATTACGGCACGCTTGGCGTGAAGAAGACGGCGACGGCGGAGGAGATCCGCAAGGCGTTCAGGAAAGCTGCGCGGCGGTATCACCCGGACGTGAATCCGGGGGACAAGCGGGCCGAGGAGAAGTTCAAGGAGATATCCGAGGCCAACGACGTTCTGAGCGACGAGAAAAAGCGGAAGGTCTACGACCAGGTGGGGTTCTACTCCGACCAGATTGACCCGGCGACGGCCGAGGCCTATGCGCGGCAGCAGGGCGCGGGCGGGCGGCCTCCGGTGGACTTCGAGGGCTTCGACTTCTCCGGCTTTGGCGGGCCGGGTCACCAGACGGCGCAGCAGACGGGGCCGGGTTCGGCGGGGTGGGGCAGCTTCAAGGACATTTTTTCCGGGATCTTCTCGGGGGCGCAGCATCCGGAGCGGCCGAGGGGTCCGCAGCCTGGTACGGATCTCGAGTACCAAGCCACGGTGGACTTCTGGACGGCGATTCGCGGCGGGCAGGCGCGCATCCAGGTGAATCGGCAGGAGACGTGCCCCACTTGCCACGGGCAGGCGCATACCGGCGGGCCAATGCAGTGCCCGGAGTGCAACGGCACGGGGCAGGTGACGCAGATGGGCGGGCGAATGAAGTTCAACATCTCCTGCCCGCGCTGCAACGGGACGGGACGGATTTCAAACGACTGCGCCACCTGCCACGGCGAAGGGGTGGTGAGCCGCACGGAGACAGTGGAGTTCCGGATGAAGCCGGGAACGCGCGACGGGCAGCGCATCCGGCTGCAGGGCAAGGGGAACGCGGGGTTGAACGGCGGCGCGGCGGGCGACCTATTCGTGATTGTGCGCACCGGGACGCACGCGGTGTTCACGCGGGTGGGCGACGACATTCAGTTGACCGTTCCGGTGACCATTGCCGAGGCCTCGCTGGGAGCCAAGGTGGACGTGCCCACCATCGACGGGCGGGCGCAGTTGAAGATTCCTCCCGGCACGCAGGGCGGGCAAAAGCTGCGCATGCGGGAGCGGGGCGTGGAGAATGCGCAACGGCCCGGCCAGCGCGGGGACCAGATTGTGAGCGTGGACGTGGTGGTGCCCGCCTTGCACGACGAGCGCAGCAAGGAGATTATGCGCGAGTTGGCCAAGCTGAACAACCAGGACCCGCGGGTGGCGCTGTTCGACAAGCTGTGAAAAAGGCAGGGAATAGGGAATAGGGCGTTGAGTTGAGGGGCGTGTTTGCTTTCCTGGCGGCAACGGCAAAGACGCCGCACGGATAGGGTACCCAGATGATCACATTCCTGACGAAGCGATTACGGTAAGCTGATTCGAGATAAGCCATGGCGGCAAAACGCAAAACGAAGGGCGCGTACATGATCTCGGCGGTGGCCGAGATGTACGAGATTCACCCGCAGACGCTGCGCCTGTATGAGCGTGAGGGGCTGCTGAAGCCGTCGCGCACCGAGGGCAATACGCGGCTCTACACCGACGAGGACCTGGAGCGGCTGGAGTTCATCCTGAATCTGGCGCGGGACCTGGGAGTGAACATCGCGGGCATCGCCATCATCCTGCAGATGCGGGAGCGGATGGAGGAGATGAACCGGCAGATGCAGAGCTTTGTGGAGTACGTGCGCACGGAGATGCTGGCGCGGTTTCAAGCTGCCGCGCCGGGCTCGGCCGGGGCGATTGTGCCGCTGCGCAAGCCGGCGGTGGCGCCCAGGCCCGCGTCGCCGCGTAAACCGTAGACCCTCCTCGCGCCGGTCTTCCGGGCTGCGCGTTTTCTTGTTAGAGCACGCTGAATCTTTCCGGTTCGCCCTGAGCCGGTATTCTTGTACCTGTATGTTGCACGTTCTTCTTGGATTGGCCGTCTTCGGCCTGATTACTTCCACGGTGTTTACGGGCATGGTGCTCTGGGCTGTGCCGGGCTACCTGCGCGAACGGCGGCGGGCGCTGGCCGAGTTCGTGTCGCGGCCGGGGTTTACGCCGCCCTTGACTCTCTTGAAGCCGCTGCACGGAGCCGAGCCGGGGCTTGAGGCGCACCTGGCTACATTTTTTGAGCAGGACTATCCCGAGTACGAGATTCTTTTCTGCGCCCACTCGGCTGAGGATGCCGGCCTGGAGACGGCGCGGAGGGTGGCGGCAAAATATCCGAAGATTCCGGTGAAGTTTCTCTCGACCGGCAGCAAGCCTGACTACATCAATGCCAAAGTGGCCTCGATGGAGCGGATGGAGACTGAGGCGGCGCACGAAATTCTGGTCATCAGCGACAGCGACGTACGGGTGACCAGGGATTATCTGCGCGCCGTGGCGCTGCCCTTTGCAGACGCGCGGGTGGGCGCGATGTGCTGCCCTTATCGCGGCGTGGCGGCCCCCCAAGGCGAGTCCGGGGCAGGGCTGTGGGCGCGGCTTGAGGCGGTGGGGATGAGTGTGGAGATGACCTCCGGGGTGCTGGCGGCGCGAGAGATGGAGGGGATGAAGTTCGTGCTGGGGCCGACGATGGCCTTCCGGCGGGAGATCATCCGGCGGATGGGCGGCTTTAAGGTGACGGCCGACTACTGCGCGGACGATTTCGTGCTGGGCAACGAGACCTTCAAGCTGGGGCAGACGGTGGTGCTGAGCCATCACGCCATCGACCACATGGTCATCAATTCGAGCCTTGCGGCTTCGCTCAAGCACCAGGTACGGTGGATGAAGTCGACGCGGTTTTCGCGGCCCAAGGGGCACTTTGGGACGGCGCTGACCTTCAGTGTGCCGTTTGGGTTGCTGGCATGGGGGACGGCGGCGGCGATGGGGCACCCCTGGTGGGGGCTGGGGCTGTTCGGCTGGAGCCTGGCCACACGGCTGGCGCTGGCGCTGGCGGTGGGCCGGCGAGTGGTCGGCGACCGAAGTTGGTTTGGCCTGGTGGCGCTTTACCCGGTGCGCGATCTGATGGGGTTCGGCTTTTGGGCGGCGAGCTACCTGGGCAGCAGGATTCTCTGGCGGGGGCGGGTTTTCGAACTGCTGCCGGGAGGGAAGATGCGGGCGGCGGGGTAGGCTGCGAGGTTGGGAGCAGAGAACTGATGCGGATCTCCGCATAAGGAGCCAGCCAATCGAATCATGACAAGAAGGGCATCCGCGCAATTGGCGGACGCCCTTTTTGTCAGGTTCCCACCCTTCGCAAATTGCGCAAAGGATGGGGGCACCCATATTCCAGTAACTGTGAAATTGGTTTAGAAATCCAGGCGTAGCGACATCTGCACCTGGCGGGGGCTGCCGATGGTGTGCAGCGTGATGCCCAGTCCGGCCGGGCAGTTAAAGAACGTTGTAATGGAGGGGTTTGCCGGTTGGCCCAAGGCATTGCATCCGGAGGGCGCCGGGGTTGTCCCTTGTATCGGATAGCCGTCGTAGTTCACGTTCTGCTCTACCTGGTCTCCGGTCACGTCGAAGCTGGTGGTGTTGGTCAGGTTGAATACGTCCAGGGTATAGCGCAGCTTTGTCCGGTCTCCGATTGGCGTCTGTTTCACCAGGGAGATATCCGCGCGTCTCTGCGGCGCCTGGCGGAAGATGTTGCGCTCCCCACGGGAGACGAAGGTGGTCTCATACGGATCGGTGGGAGGGATGGCGCCGTTGAGGTCTCCGGGATTCAGCAGGGGAATGGTGAAGCAGGCTGGGTTGAGCGCCGGTTGGCCCCCGGACGAAACCCACGCGCCGGATGAGCCGGTTGAGGCGCTCTTTGCCGTGCAGCCGGGAGCCAGAGGCACGATGGGATCGTTGATGCCGTCGGAGACGCTGTAATAGATGCTGCCTACGGCGCCGCTGAAATCGATCACGCTAAAGGGCTGCCCGCTCTGCAGAACGGTAACGCCGTTCAGGCTCCAGCCATTGGTAAACGATCCTATAAGCGAACCGCTGCGCTGGAAGTTGGGCAGTTGGTAGGTGTAAGTAAAGTTGAGCACGTGCTTGCGGTCGAAATCGGCCAGGCCGTAGCCCGAGCGCAGGTTGTCGGGGTTGTCGCCGGTATAGAACAGGCCCAGGGCGCTTTGTTCATCGGTGGTGTGGGAGAAGGTGTAGGACGCGCCCGCCTGGATGCCGTGGCTGATGCGCTTTTCCACGTGAATCTGCCCCGCGTTGTACATCGAGATCCCCGCGGCCCTGTAGTCGATGGACTCCGCCGAATATCCGATGTAGGGCACGCGCAGGTCCACGTTGCCGCCTTCATAGTTGGCCAGGTAAGGGGTTCCGTCCGGAAGGTTGATGGGAACGCCGTCGTCGTTGGAGTTGGTCACGGTGTAGCCGTAGGTGTAATTCTGATCGCGGATGGGGTTCGATGGGCTGGCGATCCGGGACTGGTTAAAGGGGGTGGGAATGACCTGGTGACGGCCCACGTTGCCCACGTAGCCGATATCGACGACCAGGTCGTTGCGCGGCTGCCACTGCACGTCGAGGGTGTAGTTGATGGAATAGGGCAGCTTGTTTTTGCGGTCGTAGGTGCCCATGGAAAAGGGCTCTGCGCCGTAGTTGAGAATGTTATAGGCGTTGGGAAGGAATTGGGTGATGTCCGAAGCCTTGCCGGTGGGCGGCGGTCCGAGAGTGGCGCCCCACGGCTGACCGAGATTGGCGTCGGCAGGATCGCATGTTGGAATGTAGCCCTGGTAATAGGTCAGAGGGAGCGTGTGGCAAACCTGGGAGTTGACGAAGGGCGGCGCCTGGGCGACGCCGAAGGGTCCGCCTTCAACCAGGCCGGCTGCGTAGCCGGGAGAGAAGTAAGTGAACAATTCGCCGCGGTCGTAATAGAACCCGGAGCCGCTGCGGACCACCACCTTGTTGTTGAAGCGCGTGGGCGACCAGGCAAAGCCCAGCCGCGGAGCGATGCCCCATTGCCGGCCGGTCAGCGTGGTGTCGTGGCTGTTCTTGGCGATGACGTAGCCGTTGTCGAGTCCGCCGCCGCCGAGTTCTCCATTTTGGTTGGTTGGATCGCCGGCCGTGCCTTCATTGAAGAGGGTGGGATCGAAGTTATACAGGCGATCATACTTCTCGCTGAACCCTCCGTTCAGGTCGTAGCGGACCCCGGCCGTCATGCTCAGGTTGGGGCGCAACTGGTACTTGTCCTGGAGATAAAGTCCGGTCTGGTCGGCGCGATAGTAGCGGTCGCCATTGCCCTGGAGGAAGGTAGTGGTGTTGAAGTCATAGTTGGTGGTGACCAGGCCCTGAACGAACTGGCCGAAGTCCGCCGAAGTGGTGGTGCCCGCGGTGCCCGGACGGCGGTCGCGGGCATTCAACTGCGTGTGCGACCAGCTTCCGCCAAAGTTCAGCGTGTGTTTGCCGAGGAGCCACGTGGCATTGCCCGAGGGCATCCAGCGATTCTGAAAGATGCCGGTCAGAGAGCCCTGGTTCGATCCGGGACCGATGTTGAGAGTCTGAAGCGTGGTGGGAGTGTTGGCGCCCAGAATATCCACGATCGTAACCCCAGCGTAATACGGAGAGCCGAGATTGTTGACTCCCAGGCTGTCGGCGCTGAAGGGCTGCACGTTGGTCGAGTAAATTTTCTCGTGAATATAACCCAGCGTCTCCGTTACGCTCAGATTGGTCTTGAGCACATTCACGTTGTTGATGGAGACGACCTGGCTGCCCGCATCCAGATGCTGATCGAAGCCGGGCACGTTGGAGTACGCATAGGGAGCTATCGTCGGATCGTGCTGGTAGTAGTACTTGAGGGCCAGCGTGTCCTTGGCGCTGGCGTTCCAATCCAGATTGGCTACCGCCTGATCGCCGAGAAAGTAGGCCGTGCCGGGAAGGGAGACGTTGTAAGGATGGGTAATAGGCGGTGTGCCGCTAAAGCTAGGATTGGGAATAAGCCACTTGCCCGGTTCGCCTGGCGCGGCCGGCTCGTTGAACAGGCTGTAGGCCACAGTGCTGCCGGGATTCAGCGTGGGGTTGTTCAACTCGCCTGATGTCAGAGGAGTTCCCAGCGGGCAGTCCTTATTGGGCCCAGTAGGGATTGGGCACCAGCCCTTGTTTGCCGCATAGGCCAGACCGGTCGTGTCGCTCGTGGTGCGATCATCCGTTAGATAAGCGGGAACCGAGAAGCGGGAGTAACCGATCTCCTGGTCGGAGACGTGCAGATGCTGATAGGCCACGTAGCCGAAAAGCTTGTTTTTGATCAAGGGACCGCCCACCGTTCCGCCCGCGGTGTAGCGATGCAGTTCGGGAACCTTCTCATTGGCGGGAATGTCGTCGTCGTTATTGAAGAAAAACGGCGCGGCATTGAGCCAGCTTGTGCCGCGATGTATGTAGGCGTTGCCGTGGAATACATTGGTTCCCGACTTGGTGCTCATGTCAATGTGCGCGCCGGCCGTGGAGCCTTGTTGCGCGTCGTACATGGAGGCGTTGACGCGCACTTCTTCAAGGGTCTCGGGAGCGGGGCTGGGGATGGCGTTGCCGATGGAAAGATAGATGGATGCGCTGCTCTGAATGATGCCGCCGGCGGTGCTGTTGCCCACGCCGGTATTGTCAATAACGCGAAACGAGGCCACCTGGCTGGTGCTCTTGCCGTTGAAGAGGTTGCTGGCGTCAACGCCGTTGAGCAGAAACGTATTTGAAGTATCGCGCTGGCCGTTGGCCCAGATGGGCGCGTTGCCCAGGCCCGCGTTGACGCCCGTGCCGCCGGGCAACTCGGCGCTGACGCCTGTGGATTGAATGGCCAGGCCGGTGAAGCTGCCGGTGGCCAGCGGCGCCAGGTCGATCTTCGCATTGTCGAGCACGTAGCCGTTGGTGGTGTCCACGGCGTTCAGCAGCGGCGTGGCCTGCACCTCAATGGTTTCGCTGGTCTTGCCGACCTTGAGCTGGGCGTTCACCGTGGCCGTGCGATCGGCCTGCACGGCGATGTGCTGCGTCTTCTGCACATCGAAACCCTCGGCCGTGTAGGTGAGCGTGTAGGTGCCGATGGGAAGGTTCACAAAAGTATACTCGCCGGCGCCGTTGGTTTTGACCGCGCGCTTGAGCGAGGTCTGCTCGTCCACCAACGTGACCGCAACGTTGGGAATCACGCCGCCCTTGGCGTCAGTTACCTCGCCGGTAATGCCGCCGAGCGTCTGCTGTGCAAAAACCGTGGAACAGCACAGCGCAGCGGCCGCCGCAACTGCCAGCAGCCGGGAAATCGGAGAGGAAAAAATACGGATGGAATCGCTCACCTTAAGGGCCTCGAAGAGAGAATGATCCCCAACGGTCTCTTGAAGGCGATCGAGAGACCCTGGGCAGAATGGAAGTACTGGCGCTTTTCGGTCACTCCCCCAAAGAAGAAATAGAGGCAGCCTTATGAGCGTGGTCGACTGTTGGATTGGTATTGCCTGAACCGCAGAATGCCAATAGGATACCCGTTGCGGCGCGAAATTCAACTGAATATTCACGGTATTTCGGCTGCAAATTGCAGGGAAGATGTGCAAAAAGCGGGACGAAATCAGGCCGCCGCGGGCGGGGAAGGCATTCGAGAGCTTCCAGCTGCCAGCCTCCAGCTTCCCGCCGGTTCATGGCCAGACCGAATGAATCGGCTGCCTTCGATCCTGGCGCGCAGATCCGCGGCAATGCCAGATGCTAGAAGCTAGTAACTGGAGGCTGAAAGCTGCCTTCGCAACCGCATATACTTGAAACGATGCCTGAGGAAGCCAATCCGGAATTTATGCGCCGCGCCATTTGGCTGGCCACCGAGAATGTGGTCACTGGCGCGGGCGGCCCTTTTGCCGCTCTCGTCGTGCGCGACGGCATGATTGTGGGCGAGGGCATCAACACGGTAACCGCGACCCTCGATCCGACGGCGCACGGCGAGGTGAACGCCATCCGCGCCGCGGCAAAAACTCTGGGCACGTTCACGCTGACCGGCTGCCGGCTCTACAGCAGTTGCCAGCCCTGCCCCATGTGCCTGGCTGCGGCCTACTGGGCGCGCATCGATCAAATTTTCTACGGCGCCAGCTCCGCCGCTGCGGCCCGCGCCGGCTTCGACGACGCGCTCCTTTACGCAGAGTTCCGCAAGGAGCAGCCCATATGCACGCTCGCCGCCACGCAACTGCTGGGCAACGAGGCCTGGGAAAGCTTTGCCGCCTGGATCGCGTCGGCCAACAAGATTGAGTACTGAGACGGGCTACTCACGCTTAATCCTTCAGTTCCATGGAGCGAGCAAGCAATTGCTCCATCGTGCTGGGAGGATCGCCCGCCTCAAGCAGGTCGCGGAAGACGCGGTAAGGGTCTGTCTTTGAGCCGGACTTGCGCAGCGTCCGTTCATCGTTCACCCATGCGTAGACGATGACCTTCTCTTTGCTGGAGAAGCGATAGAAAAGCCTGTAGCGCTGATGAAACTTTGCCCGAAACCAGTGCCGGTTGTCCGAGCCGAGAGTATTGCCCTGTCGAAACTCCGCGGCATTGGGGTCTCTGGGAATCATCTCGAAGATGATTCGATGGATCGCAGCCAGCAGCTTTGCCGCGGGCTGCTCCAGGTGGCTAATGGGGTCCTTCGCGGCCAGGGACTCCACCTGATCTTCCAGCAGTCGCAGTTGCCGATCGAACAGCGGGTAAACGTACAGTCTCCAGCCGTTGACGATCATCTAGAGAAGGGCCTCATCGCCGAGATCTGCATCGAGATCCACCACAATCCCCTTTGTCAAACGTGCGATTCGCCTTGCGCGCGTCAAGCTCAATGGTCGAATCTGCTCGGGAGACCGGGCCATGTCTTGTGCCAGGAAGGCAAGAAATGATTCCATCACCGGGTCAGCTTTCTCGCGGCTATCCGTCTTCGCCGTAACTAACATTCGACCGGGAGCAATGATGTGAGCTTTCACCTCGCCATTGAATTCCGGATGGCTTTTGAACAAAGCTCCCTCGAAGCGAAAGCCCGACGAATTCCCCGTCTTTGTCTGCTTCCCGCGGTATTCCATCCCGGCAGTCCGGCCGGGGCCGGTGGCCGGCGGCTTCCTGCTCTTCAGCAATGCCATATTCGCTCCTTGTTAATATGTTAGCACAAGTGTATGCACATTCTAGAAAAGAATCCGCATCTCGGAGATCAGGTTGTGGTTGCAGGGGTGGAAGCCGGAGGTGGCGATCTGCATGCCGCCATCGAAAACCAGGAAGGCGTGCGTGGGCTTCCAGTCCTTGCTCCGCACCACATAGAAGGCCGCCGGAGTGACGAAGTTTTCCGTCATCCGGTCGAATGGGCCGCCGTAGTTGTAGATAGCGTTGTCTTCGAGGTCCAGTCACAGATGCGCGGTGGCGTGCAACTGCGCGGTCGCGTTCCAGTCGATCTGCCGCCCCTGCGCAGCGATTTTGCCCGTGGGCATCATGCCCCCCAGTGTGGACTGCACGTTGAAGCGCCCCCAGGCGCGGCCCGCGGCCAGGATCGGCCAGTAGACCCCGGTGGGCGCGCCGTTCTGGTGGCTGCCGGTGGGTACGCTATAGCTCAGCAGCGCCGTCAGCGCATAGTTGCCGTGCTGGGCGTTGCCCGAGGCCATGCGAACTTTGCCCTCCACCTGGGTGTCGCCGAAGCCGTCCTTCGCCGTGGCGGAGTTGTTCTGGATGTAGGGCGGCGCCATGAAGTTGAACTGAAAGCGATTGCCGGCGATCAGCCCGATGGTGTGGCAATTGCCGTAGTTCACCGTCTGCGTGCCGGCCGAGGTGTAGGAATTTGAGAAGGACAGACGCACCGCCTGCGAGAGCCGCGAGTCGGGCTGGATCAGCGGCGTCATCCACGTCGGCTGCACTGCCGTCATGGCATCGTTGCGCGCCCTGAATCGCTGGTAGAACGATTGCTGCGCGGTTACCGCACAGGCGCCGGCCATGATGGCCGCCGAGAGCGCCAGAGAGGATAGTTTTTGAAGTCGATTCACGGATTGAATTCATTTATAGCCGCTCTCACTTTTGCCGCAAGTGATCCAGGACACCGATCTGGCTTTGCCTCAAGCCGCGACCCTGTACTGCGAGCCATGCGACCTGATTTCCTGAAGAAAAGTAAGGCACGCCCCGTCTGTAACGCTGCGCTGAGGTACTTCCGATTCGTTCATCACCCCTGTGCGATTGAGCAGCATCGGCCCTAACACGGTAAAATAGAGTCAACCGGATGATGCAAACTTCCCCAGCGGCTCCTCAGCAGGTCTCCCGCACAGAGCGGGAGCCGGAGTTGCGGGCGCCCATCGTTCAGGTGCAGGGCCTCAAAAAGAGCTATCAGACCGCGCGCGGCACGCTTAACCTCTTTGAGCGGCTCGACCTCCAGGTCGAGGGCGGCGAGATGGTGGCCATCGTGGGCCAGTCGGGCGCGGGAAAGAGCACGCTTTTGCACATTCTGGGCGCGCTTGATGCTCCCTCCGCGGGAACTGTATACTGCGCCTCAACCAACGTGGCCCAACTCTCCCCACGCGAGGCAGCGGCCTTTCGCAACCGGGAGATCGGCTACGTTTGGCAGTTCCATTACCTGCTGCCGGAGTTTACGGCGCTTGAAAACGTGGCCATGCCGCTGCTGGCCTGCGGCGTAACCAAGCGGCAGGCGCTGGCTGTGGCGGCAAACTGGCTGAGGGAGGTTGGTTTGGAGGATCGCGGCGGTCATCGGCCGGGCGAGCTGAGCGGCGGCGAACAGCAGCGCGTGGCGCTGGCGCGGGCGCTGGTGAACAATCCCCGTCTGTTGCTGGCCGACGAGCCCACCGGCGACCTGGACGAAGCCACAGCCGGCCGGGTCTTCGACCTGATTGAGCGGCTGCATGCAAGCCACGGCCTCACCTCGATCCTGGTCACGCACAACCCGGAGCTGGCGGCGCGCTGTACGCGGGTTTTACGTCTCGAAGGCGGCCGCCTCGCACCTCTGGCAGCCACAGCTTAAGTGGGATTGCAAGCCGGGTACTATTGACAGAAAATGCACCAAACCGGCGTTTTTTGAGTCTTTATAAGTAAGCAATCCGGGAAGGGATGGTTTTATCCCGGCCAGGTTGCCAGGGCAGGATGGATGTATCTCGAGCAGCACGAACGCCGGGGATTTGTGGAGCGGGGAACACGCTCGTAACCATCCTAAAAGGGCCATTCGGGGCGAAAGTTGTATTTCCCAGGGCGCCTCCGATGGCGTAGTTCAAAGAAGGGCACGCGCGGATTGGGCTGAAGCCGGCAAATAAACCGGACGGCCACTCCAGCCGATGGCTTGGTTCAGGGGAGAACATCATGTTCGAACGCTATACGGAGAAGGCACGGCGCGTGATCTTCTTCGCGCGGTATGAGGCCAGCCAGTTCGGCTCGCCCTATATCGAGACCGAGCACCTGCTGCTCGGGCTGCTGCGCGAGGACAAGGCGTTAACCAACCGCTTCTTGCGCTCGCACGCCTCGGTGGAGTCGATCCGCAAGCAGATTGAGGCGCACACCACGATCCGCGAGAAGGTCTCGACCAGCGTGGACCTGCCGCTATCGAACGAGTGCAAGCGGGTGCTGGCCTACGCGGCGGAGGAGGCCGAGCGGCTGGGCCACAAGCATATCGGGACGGAACATTTGCTTTTGGGATTGTTGCGCGAAGAGAAGTGTTTTGCCGCGGAGATCCTGCAGGAGCGGGGCCTGAAGCTGGCGCAGATTCGCGACGAGCTGGCCCGCGTCACGCAGGAAAAGGTTCCGCCGCAGCAGCGCCAGCGCGAATCCAGCCTGCTGGCCGAGTTCAGCCGCGACCTGACCCAGGCGGCCATGGACGGGCAGCTCGATCCGCTGGTGGGCCGCGACGGCGAACTGGAGCGCGTGGTGCAGATTCTCTGCCGCCGCACCAAGAACAATCCCGTGCTCATCGGCGAGCCTGGGGTGGGCAAGACGGCCATCGTCGAGGGACTGGCGCAGCGCATCGCCGACGGCGAGGTGCCCAGCTTTCTGGCCGACAAGCGCGTGCTGGGCCTGGACCTGTCGCTGATCGTGGCGGGAACCAAGTACCGCGGCCAGTTCGAGGAGCGGCTCAAGACCATCATGAAGGAGCTGATGGAGAGCCAGAACTCCATTATCTTCATCGACGAGTTGCACACCCTTGTGGGCGCGGGCTCGGCGGAGGGCTCGCTGGACGCGGCCAACATCCTCAAGCCGGCGCTCAGCCGCGGCGAAATTCAGTGCATCGGCGCCACCACTCCGGCCGAGTACCGCAAGTCCATCGAGAAAGACCGCTCCCTGGAGCGCCGCTTCCAGGCCGTCAAGGTGCCGCCGCCCAACGAGGCCGACGCCATCAAGATCATCCACGGCATCAAGGACCGCTACGAGAAGTTCCACGCCGTCAGCTACACCGATGCGGCGGTCGAGTTCGCCGTCTCCCATTCAAACCGGTATATCCCCGACCGCTTTCTGCCCGACAAGGCCATCGACCTGATCGACGAGGCCGGCGCGCGCGTCAAGCTGCGCCAGACATCGCTGCCGGAGGAGATCACCGAAGTGCAGAAGCGCATCAAGTTCATCGTTCACCGGATGGACTCGGCCATCGCCAACCACGAGTTCGAGAAGGCGCGCTTCTACTCCGATGAGGAGCGCAAGGAGCGCGAAAGCCTGCGCGCGCTGCGCGATAAATATCATCTTGACGACTCGGCGTCAGGGATTGTGAGCCGCGAAGACATCGAGGACGTGGTCAGCCGCTGGACCGGCGTGCCGGTTACCAGCATCAAGGAAGAAGAGACGCAGAAGCTGTTGCGCGTGGAAGAAGAGATGCACAAGCGCATCATCTCCCAGGAGAAGGCCATCGGCGCCCTGGCCCGCGCCATACGGCGTTCCAGAGCAGGGCTCAAGTCGCCCGCGCGGCCCATTGGAAGTTTTCTCTTCCTCGGCCCCACCGGCGTGGGCAAGACGGAGATGGCGCGCACCCTGGCCAACTTCCTCTTCGGCTCCGATAAAGCCCTCATCCGCTTCGATATGTCGGAGTTCATGGAGAAGCACTCGGTCTCCAAGCTCATCGGCTCGCCTCCGGGCTACGTGGGCTACGAGGAGGGCGGCCAGTTGACGGAACGCGTCAAGCGCTCGCCTTACTCTGTGGTTTTGCTGGACGAGATCGAGAAGGCGCATCCCGACGTCTTCAACATTTTGTTGCAGGTCTTTGAGGACGGCCAGTTGACTGACGGGCTGGGCAACACGGTCGACTTCAAGAACGTGATTCTCATCATGACCTCGAACATTGGCGCGCGGCACCTGATGAAGAAGCAGGGACTCGGCTTCCAGAGCGACCGCGAAGACATGGTCAGCGAGAAGGTCGAGGAGTTGGTCAAGGGCGAGGTGAAGAAGACCTTCAACCCCGAGTTCCTCAACCGCCTGGACGAGATCATTCTCTTCCAGTCGCTTTCGGACGCCGACCTGATCCAGGTCGTCGAACTGCTTGTGCAGCAGTTGAACGCCAATCTGGCCCAGAAGTCCATCACCATCTCCGTAACCGAGGAAGCCAAGAAGTGGATTCTCGACAAAACCCTCGTCGATCGCAGCTACGGCGCGCGCCCCCTTCGCCGCGCCTTGCAGCGCTACGTCGAGGACCCCTTGTCGGAAGCCCTGATCGCCGGAAAGATCTCCGAGCGCCCAGCCTTCCTCGAGGTCTATCTCGACTCGAACCAGCTCTTCTACCGCCCGGTGAGCGCCGATGAGAGCCTGAGCGATGAAAAAGCCGCGGGCATCCTGCTGTTCAGCAACTGAGGCCGGCTCAAGCAAAACAAGGAAAGCCCCCGGCGCAGCAACCGGGGGCTTTTCTCATCGAGCGAGATCTCAAAATCATCGATGGAGGCAGAGAGCCTGCCTTAGACTATCTTCGTATGCGCCTGTTTGTTGGGATTCCTCTGGCGGCAACGGTCATCGGCGAACTGGCCGCGGTTTCGGCGCGGTTCAGATCCAGAGAGGACGGGCTGCGCTGGATGGCGCCCGAATCCTGGCACGTCACGCTGCAATTTTTAGGCAATACCGGCCCGGAGAAATACGCGTGCCTGGTCGCGCGGCTTCGCGAAGTACATTCGCCGCCGGTTCCCGTGCGGCTTGAGGCACTGGGATTCTTCGAGCGCGCCGGGATCTTCTTTGCCGGCGTCGGGCTCACTCCCGAACTGCTCTCTCTCGAGCAGCGCGTTACGGCAGCCACCGGCCTTTGCGGCTTCATGGCTGAAACGCGTCCTTACCATCCGCACATCACGCTGGCGCGCGGCAAAGGCGAAGGCCGCGGCCGGGGAATCAGCGAACTGAAGGCCAGGATTCAGCGACAGCCAACCTTCACCCGGTTTGTCGCCGATGAATTCCTTCTCTACGAAAGCCTGCTTTCGCCCAGCGGCGCTCGCTACGTGATTCAAGAGCGCTTCTCCCTAGCAGCCCGTGGTGCAAGTCCTGATTCGTACTCTGGAAGTTGTTGGATTATCCACAGGGTTTGCTCGTAAGCTTTTTTCATGGCGATGGGCAGACGTGAGCATCGAGAGCGGCAAGAGG
>Ga0187866_1000347_pt1 | contig 55967 bp, 38 predicted proteins | sample June2016WEW_11_1_3_FD_133013 | JGI IMG/M metagenome (GOLD analysis project Ga0187866, IMG submission 133013) | Peatland microbial communities from SPRUCE experiment site at the Marcell Experimental Forest, Minnesota, USA - June2016WEW_11_150 | ecosystem: Environmental > Terrestrial > Soil >... | reverse complement strand
TGGCAGGCGGCCGCAGGCGGGTGGCAGGCGACGCCCGCCGCGGTGGCGGCCGGAACGGCGGCGCAGGCCGCGCTCCCGACGGGCACCTTCCCGCTGGAACGGCTGCAGGTGATCGTCCCGGCGCTGGCCGCCGCGGATCCGCTGCGGCTCCAGTTCGATCCGCCGGCCGTGGCCACCGCGGGCCGTGGCATCATCGCGGGCCTGGTGGAGTGCCTGCCCCCCGCCGGGCCCGGCGGGCCCCCCCCCGCCCCGGGCCGGCGGGCGGGGGGGGGGGGGGGGAGGCTTCCCCAGCCGCCTCGAGTCGCGTACTTTGGCAAGTGTCGCCCAGGCTCGCGAGGCCACCGGGTGCCTCAGCCCATCGGTTCGACTCTAGATAAGACGCAATCGGGAATGCCCCTCAGGGATTTCCCCGGCGCGCTCGCGCCCCTGAGGCTGCCGGGGCGCGCACGGCGGGCGGCTGTCGCGGCGATCGTTGGGCTGGCCTGCCTGCCCCCGAGCCGCGCGGCCGCGCAGCGCCCCTCCGCCTCCGCGTCCATTGTCGGCGTCGTCCGAAATCGGGAGACGCATGCCCCCGTGCCGGGGGCCATCGCCCGTCTCGAGTGGACCGGCAAATCGGTCCCGGTCGATTCGGAGGGCCGATTCGAGTTGAAGGGGCTCGTGCCGGGGCCAGGGCTCCTTCAAATCCGCGCCATCGGGTACCAGATCGGCTCGTGGGCGGTGAACCTGGCCGAAAGCACTGTCGTATCGAAGACGTTCGACATGGTAGAAGTGCCCATCGTGCTGCCGGAGCTGACGGCCATCACCACTCCTCCGATGGAGGACTGGCGTTCGCCGGCGGGCTTCGAGCAGCGGCGGCGGAAAGGGGACGGCTATTTCATCACCGAGGAGCAGATCAAGGAGCAGCAACCGCTGACGCTCGCGGAGGTGCTGCGCACAGTGCCGGGAGTGTACACGTTCTGCAATTCCTATAGCTGCAGGGTCCTCATGCTGCGCTCGACCCCGCCCTGCACGCCGGAGTACTTTCTCGACGGGTTTCCCGCCAGTCTCGCCACGGGCCCGGACTTCCCGATTCAGGGAATTCGCGGCATCGAGATCTATGGTGACGTCTTCAGCACACCGATCGAGTTCCAGCGGCTCGGCCTCCGCTGCGGCGTCATCGCTGTCTGGACGCGCATGGGGCGCTGACGTGCGCCGCGCCGCGGACGCGCTCGGTCGGCGGGTTGGCCCGGGCTGCCCGATCGGTTAGGTTGTCCACGACGACCGACCGAAGAGCAGCACTGCACATAGGAGGCTTCCCTGCACCGCTCCCTTGCGTTCGTGGCAGCCGTCGCGGCGGCGGCATCGTTTCTCACGGCGGCCGGGTGCATCTCTGTGACCGGGTCTCCGTGCGTGGTGGCGCAGAGCGACTACCACAACTTGACGTTCGGCGTCGCGGCCAGCGACTCCCTCACGTCCACGACGTGCATCGCCTTCTACAAGGTCTCGGTGGGCGCGCAGGCGAACCTCCGGGTTACGCTGACGTCGCCCGGCGTCCAGACGTTCCTGCAGCTTGCGGACTCGACCGGGGTGATCCGGCTGAACTCCGCGCTGACCTCGACGGTGGACAGCACGACCACTGTGCGGGTGATGCTCGGGGCGGGCGGCTACCAGTTCTCGGTCATACCCTTCAATCAGGGGCAGAAGGCCAAGTACAGCCTGGTGGCCGTGCCGGACACGTCGCCAGTCGCCGGCTGCGGCGCGATATGGGTGACCCCCGGCATCACGACCACCCAGGCGATCACCCACTCCGACTGCACCCTGGGTCCCAGCGGAAGCAACTTCTACTCTCACGTGTACTGGCTCCTGCTGAGGTCCGGGCAGGACGTCAATTTCTCGGAGTACTCCAAGTCGCTGTCGCCGGGGATGACCCTGACCGGTCCCGACGGGACTGAGCCCTCCAGCCCTGACAGCCTTGGCACGACCGCGCTGATCAGCACCACCGTCGGCAGCCAGGGCACGTACCAGCTGTGGGTGGGGAGCGCCACCGGGGGTCAGGTCGGGACCTATACGCTGCAAATTCAGTGAGATACGGCGACCGCGGAGGCTGACGTGCCTGCTCCTCGCGTGTCGAGATGAGGCACGCCGGAGCCGGTTCCTGGTGCTTGCCCCTTTACCTAGTGACACGTAGCCTGCCACCTGCCGCGCGTCGTCCCGCTCCGGACCTGCCCCCCCGGCCCCCTGTCCTTGGGGGGTATTGCGCGGTTCTGAAACGGGTTGCAATATGACTATGGCACCTCGGGCTGCGACCGAGTGAGCATGCCTGCAGAGTGATGGGGTGTCTGCTCGTCTCAAGTGCGCATGATGCTGAGGTTGTGAGAGGAGAACTGGCCCGGGCTTTGATTTGCGCGCCGGGCGGGCGAAGTGGTATAGTCGCCGTCGGTTGATGGCATGGTCTGTCGAATCTCATCAACGCAGGAGGTCAGCAGATGAACCGTACAACGTTCAGCACACTGCGCGTCGTCGGAGCGCTCGCGGCGCTTCTCACCGCGACGGCCGGCGCGGCGCAGGCTCAACGCGCGGTCGTCCGAGGTACGGTAACGTCCGCGGATGGTGCTCCGATCGAGGGGGCGAGCGTGTTCATCGTCGAGCTCGCCGTGCAGACCGCGACGGACAACACCGGGAAGTACCTCTTCACCATTCCGCCCGCGCGGGTGCACGGCCAGGCGATCCACCTGCGTGCCCGGATGATCGGGTACCGGCCCGGCGACCAGACGCTGACGCTGACCGCCGGCGAGCAGGTGTTCGACTTCAAGCTCGCCGCCGACGTCAACCGCCTGGAAGAGATCGTGGTCACGGGCGAGATGCAGGGGCAGTCGAAGGCCGAGACCCCGTTTGACATCACGCGCGTGAACGTGGCGGACCTGCCGGTGCCGGCACTCGATCCGCTTTCCATGCTCCAAGGCCAGGTTCCCGGGGCCAACATCGTCAGCTATTCCGGACGGCCCGGGGACTCCCCGACGATCATGCTGCGCGGCGTGCAGTCGATCAACGGCCAGGATCGCTCGCAGGAGCCCCTGTATATCGTTGACGGCGTGATCCTCGGCAGCGGGGCCTTGCAGACCCTGAACCCCGAGGACATCGCGAGCGTCGAGGTGGTGAAAGGCGCGGCTGCGTCTTCCCTCTACGGCGCGCGGGCCGGCTCCGGCGCCATCCAGATCACGACCAAGAGCGGCACGCTGGGTCGCGAGGGTCTAGCCTGGAACTTCCACACCGAAGTCGGCAGGAGCGACATCGAGAAGTCCTGGGTCCTGGCGAAGAACACCGCGATGCTCACGGATCCGACGAACTCGCGGTATTGCATCGCCGTGACCGGCCAGCCCATGTGCGCCCAGACGATCAACTACCAGGTCGAGCAGGCGCAGATCAACAACTTCCCCGGCAACTGGGCCCTGGTGCCGCCGCCGTTCCCGCTGGACCCGCGGCTCTCGCTGACTTCAGAGCCGTTGCGCAACACCTACCAGGCCAACCCGTGGCCCGGATCCACGTACAATGCGGTCAACGACGTCGTGAGGCCTCAGCTCGCGACGACCACCAACCTGGATGCGACGGGCCGGTTCGGGCAGACGCAGTTCTATGCCAGCGGCTCCTTCTCGCAGCAGGGTGGCGCGATCCGGTACTTGAGCGGCTACGACCGTTGGACGGCGCGGCTCAACGTCGACCAGCGCATCGGCAACATGTGGTCGGTCGGCATCCGGACGTTCTACAGCCAGGGCCGCTCCGACGGCCAGGGCCAGAGCAACAGCAGTGCGTTCTTCGATCTGACGCGTGTTCCCGCGAACGTGAACATCCTCCAGACAGACACGCTGGGCCGGCTGTACGCCCGGTCGAACCTCCAGAACTCCGGCGAGCAGAACGTCAACCCGCTGGTCCAACTCCTGGACTTCAGGTCCAATGAGTTCACGGATCGGTTCATCGGCGGGATGAGCGTCCGGTTTACGCCGGTGAGCTGGGCGGATGTCGAGGGCAACCTCAGCTATGACATGCTCGAGCAGCGGGACACCTACTTCTTCGACAAGAACTTCAGGTACTCCACCCAGAATTATTGGCAGGGTGACTTCTTGCCCGGTGCAGTCACCGACAACCGGAGTATGGCGCGGTCGTTCAATGGGGGCCTGAGCGCGACGCTCCGGCACGATTTCGGCCGGGACCTGCAGAGCCGGCTGAACCTGCGCTACAGCTACGTGCAGCAGGATAACGACAACAACAGCGCCTACGGCGGCACTCTGGCCGCTGTGGGCGTGCCGGTGCTCAACAACGCGACCACCGACTTCGCTGTCGGCTCCGGCACGTCGTCCATCCGCGAGATCGGCTACTCGGCCGGCGTGGGATTCACCCTCTTGAACCGGTACGTTGCCGAGGCCCTGATCCGGCGCGACGGCAGCTCGCTGTTCGGCTCCTCGCGGCGCTGGAAGACCTTCGGCCGCGGCTCGCTCGCATGGCGCGTCGCGCAGGAGCCGTTCTGGCCGCTCAAGGACTTCATGAACGAGTTGAAGCTGCGCGCGTCGCGCGGCAGCGCCGGTGGCCGCCCGAACTTCTATGCGCAATACCAGACGTTCGGTGTGAGCGCCGGCGGCATCTCGCTGCAGCAGTCGGGCAACGCGCTCCTGGAGCCCGAGGTCACGACCGAGACGGAGCTGGGCGCCGACATCGAGATCCTGCACAAGATCGGGATCACGATCACGAACGCGCAGTCCACGACGGAGAACCAGATTCTGCCGGTCCCGGTGCCAGCCTGGTCTGGGTTCGGCACGATTTGGAAGAACGCCGGGACGCTGCAGAACAAGACGTGGGAGCTGTCGTTGAACCTCCCGATCGTCACCCGGCACGACCTGTCCTGGTCCTGGCGGTTCAGCTATGACGCGACCCGGACGAAGATCACGCAACTCAACGTCCCGCCGTTCTCGTACGGGTACGACTACGCGGAAAGCGGAGACTACCTGTTCACGGCGCACGTGAATGAGCCGTACGCCACCTTCTACGGCAACTACTTCCTGCGGAGCTGCTCGGAGCTGCCGACCGCCTATCAGTCGCAGTGCGGCGGCACGGGCAAGGCCTACCAGTACAACGACCAGGGCTTCGTGGTCTGGACGGGCGGGTTGAGCCCCAGCCAGGGCATCACCGCCAACGCCTGGCAGGCGCGGCTGCCCGGGGCCTCGGCCCCGTGGGGCGTCGCGTTGAACTGGGGCATGTTGATCACGCTGAGGCAGGCGTCCTGCGTGACGGCGCCCAGCACCTCGTGCGCCGGGCTGGACCAGCCCCTTGGCACGGCCCTGCCGAAGTGGAATGGCTCGGTGGGGACGAACTTCCAGTGGAAGCGGCTGGGCCTGTTCGCGCTGCTGCAGGGCTCGTACGGCCGCAAGGTCTGGAACGAGGGGCGGCAGTGGTCGTACTACGACTTCTTGGTGAATGACGTCGACCAGGCCAACCGCACGGTGGCGTCGGCAAAGCCGCTCGGCTACTACGGCCGCGGCGCGCCGCCGGTCAACGCCAACGGGCTCGGCGGGTTCTACAACAAGCTGGCCCCGAACAGCTACTTCGTCGAGGATGCGAGCTACGCCAAGCTTCGCGAGCTCTCGGTGTCGTACAACTTCGGGCCGATTGGCGGGTGGGGTAACTGGACCGCAAGCTTGATCGGCCGCAACGTCTTCACGATCACGGGCTACCACGGATTCGATCCCGAGGTCGGCCTTGTGGGCTCGGATACCGGGTCCGGCGGGATCAACGCGGTTGACGACTACGGGTTCCCGAACCTGCGGACGCTTACGTTCGCGATCACCACGAGCTTCTAGCTCGGGCCGTTGGCCGCCGCGGAACCGGAGGAACGGTTCCGCGGCGGCCGGCGCCGGGCTCTTTGGGAGGTATTCGATGAAGATCATGAGTGCGGTCGTGGGAACGCTGACCCTCGTCGCGTTGGCCGCGTGCTCCGAGTCGAAGCTGGTGGTGGTGGATCTGAACCAGCCAGACCAGGGGCGCGCCCTCCAGTCGGCGGGCGACGTGGAGAACCTGCTCACGAGTCAGTTCCGCGTCCTCTGGAACAACACCCAAGGCACCAACGTCTCGTTGGAGATGCAGCTGGAGTGCCTGGGGATGGAGAGTTCGACGGGCCTCGGCAACGCCGAGTCCGGCAAGTACTGCGGCGTACCGCGGACGCCTGTCGACAACAGCATCAACAACCCGTCGGCCCTTAACAAGTACAACCCGTACCTAGGCCTCTATCGCGCCGCGCGGTCGGCTGCGATCGCGATCAATCAGATGTCTCAGCCGGGGTTCACGTTCATTCCGGCTGACGCGAAGGAATATGCGCGCGACGTGGCGTTCGGATACTTCGAGATCGGCGTGGCTCTGGGCGACGTCGCCCTCGTGTACGATTCCGGCTCGGTCGTGGCCCCGGGCGACAACCTCTCCTCGGCGGCGCCACCGTACGTCAGCGCTGCCACGCTCATGACCTCGGCCCTCGCCGACCTCGACTCGGCGCTTGCCTATGGAGCGCAGAACCCCAGCGTGGGGACGAACGGGTGGCCCGCGCCCAGCTCGTGGATCAACGGCTGGGATGGGAGCCAGGCCACGTTCATCAAGCTGGTGCACTCCTGGAAGGCCCGGCTCCGCGCGGGCGTGGCGCGCACACCGGCTGAACGCGCGGCCGTTACCTGGACGGCCGTCATCGCCGACGCACAGGCCGGCATCACCAGCGATTTCATAGTCACGATGACCACCGCTGCTCCGAACTGGGCCTACGACCCGAGCGAGATAAACCAGGGGACCACCTGGTCCCAGATGTGGCAGTGGATGGTCGGAATGGCCGACACCAGCGGCAACTACACGACGTATTTGTCGAACATCGTGAACAACGGCGTGTTCCTGGTCGTCACTCCGGACAAGCGGTTCCCGGCGGGGACGACGCGCGCGGCGCAGAACGCGGCCTCTGCCGGGTTCTCCCCCAACAACGGCTATCCGTATATCCAGAACCATGTGGTCGCCCAGGACGTCACGGTTTCGCCTGAACAGACGTCGCAGTACAACTTCTGGCGGTTCCAGCAGGAGATCGCGGCCTCCGCGTCGAACGGGCCCGTCGCGGTGATGACCGTGGGCGAGATGAACGGGCTGATGGCGGAGGGCTACCTCAGGGCAGGCAACTATGCCGCCGCGATGACCGCGATCAATGCGACGCGCGTGCCCGCCGGCCTGCCGGCGCTGACAGGGATAGCCGATACAACTACCAGAGTCCCCGGCGGCAACGCCTGCGTGCCGAAGGTCCCGGATCCCGCCACGAGCTACAAGTCGGCCAAGTGCGGCAACATCTGGGAGGCGATGAAGTGGGAGAAGCGGCTCGAGGAGGCGTACACGAGCTGGGGCGCCTGGTGGATCGACGGGCGCGGCTGGGGCGACCTGCCGATCGGCAGCGCCCTCGAGTACCCGACGCCGTACCAGGAGCTGCAGACGCGCAACATGACGATCTACAGCACGACGCGCCTGGCGGCGAAGGGGAATTACGGTCTCTAGCAGGATGGATGGGGAATTGCATGACGGCCGGCGCGAAGGGCCGGGCGGGCCGCGTCCCAGTGATGCTGCGCCGCCTGGCACGAGGGGTCCTTGCCTTCGCGCCGGCGGCGCTGGCGGGCTGCTATAGCTACGTGCCCGTGGAATCGGCACCGACGCCCGGGGTCGGCATGGAGATCGAGCTGAACGATCTCGGGCGGGTGGACATGGGGCAGACGGTCGGCCCGGGCGTTGGCAGCATCGAGGGAGTTCTTGAGAGCAGATCAGATACGGCATTCGTGGTGCGTGTGATGCAGGTAGTCGGTGAGAACGGCATGGCTACACGGTGGGAGGGGGAACAGGTGATGATCCGGCCGGCCTACGTGCAGCAGATGGGGGTGCGTCGGTTCAGCGTGGGCCGCACGGTAGTAGCGACGGCGATGGCGGGCGCAGGCTTTCTTGCGGTCGTCATGAGCCTTAACCTGAACGGCCAGGGCGGGGCGCCGTCTTCGACCGGCAACGGGAACAACAGTTCCAAATAAGTGGACACCCTTTGACAGCGAGCCTGAAATGACCGTCAATCGTGTTTGGATGGCCTTGTTGCTCGGAGCGGCGATGTGGGGCTGCGAGAAGAGTACGGGCCCGTCGACGTCGACGCCGATTCCCACTGCGGGCCTGCGCTATTTCGACGCCGTGATGGACACCACGTTCATGGATTTCCGGGTCGTGGACATCGTCACGTTCGCGCCGAATGCGGCCCGGGCAGTCTTCCGCAGCGGAGGGGATCCGAGTGGCACGAGTAACGGATTCCTCTCGCCGCCGTACCTGCCCGTGCAGACCGGCGCGCACGACATTCGCGTCTTCCTGGACAGCACGGACCTGACGACCGCGAGCACGGTGATGTTCGACACCACGGTCACGTTCGTACAGGGCCACAATTACACCTTCATCCTCTACGGAAGTGCCCGCGCCAAGACGATACACTCCCTGGTCATGGACGACCAGAACATGGCCCTGCCGGCGGACAACGGGGTCTGGGTGCGCACGATCAACCTCGGGACGGGGCTTGATACGACCGGGCTCGGGCCGTCCGTGGATGCGTATGTGATTGCTCAGGCCGCCAGCCCGGCTACGCCGCCGACCTTCGCGGGGGCGTCGAACCTGTTCGGGAAGGCGACCGCCTACGTCAGAGTGCCCGTCGGTTCGCTCCAGGCGGTGCTGACTCGGGCCGGCACGGTGGCGCCGCTCACCCTGTCGCTCACCTCTGCCGCGACGGGAACCGGCTCCAACTTCCCGGCCGGCACAGTGGGGACGTCCACGGTCCAGGTGGTCGCGGGATCGCTTGTGAAGAACACGGCGTTCAGCGTCATCATCCTGCCGCGGACTGCTCAGCCGATGACCGGCAATCCAGCGTCCGCCCGCTTCGCGAATCCGGGCGCGTACATCATGATTGACCAGCAGCCGCCGTTGACGGCCCCATAAGCCGCGCGGTTGCCGGTCTGGCAGGCTCCGAAGGCCGCCGTCGCATGCGCGACGGCGGCCTTCGAGTTTGGCGCGCCCTGCCGGCCGGCTCTATCGGGCGGTGCGAAGGCGCAGCGAATTCCCCAGCACGCTGACCGACGACAGCGCCATCGCTCCCGCCGCCACGATCGGGTGCAGCAGGCCGGCGGCGGCGAGCGGAATGGCGACGGCGTTGTAGCCGATCGCCCAGCCGAGGTTCTGCCGCACGACGCGTAGCGCGCGCCGCGCTCCGGCGAGGGCCGTGGCCACGAGGGTGAGGTCGTCGGCAAGGATGGCGACGTCCGCCGTCTCCAGGGCGACGTCGGTCCCGGTGCCGAGCGCGATGCCCAGGTCGGCGGCGGCGAGCGCGGGCGCGTCGTTCACGCCGTCGCCGACCATCGCGATCGGGCCGTACGCCGCACGGAGACGCGATACGATCGCGCACTTCGCGTCGGACGTCATCCGCTCGTGCACGCGCGCGGGCGGGATGCCGGCGGTGCGGGCGGCCGTGAGGGCGGCAGCGGGCTCGTCACCGGTGAGCAGAGAGGATTCGATGCCGGCCGAAGCCAGCTCGCGAACGGCTCCGGGCGCCGCGAGCCGTACCGGATCCCGGACCTCGACCGAGCCGCCGCACCGGCCGCCCAGGGCACCCTCGGTGAGCGTCCCCGTCTTGTCGAAAGCGACGTGGCGAATGCGGCTGGCCTTCTCGAGTGCCTCGCCGCTGCGGAAGAAGATCCCACGGCCGGCGGCTTCTCCCAGCGCCACGGCCAGCGCGGCCGGCGTGGCGAGCCCCACGGCGCAGGGGCAGGCGATGACGACCACGGCGACGCCGACCAGCAGGGCCCTCGCCACGCCGGCGCCGCCCACGGCCCAGGCCGCCGCGGTGAGCACGGCCAGGGCGAGAACCGCCGGGACGAACCACGCCATGACCCGGTCGGCCATCCGCTCGACCGGAGCCTTCCGCTCCATCGCCCCCTGGACGGCGCGGAGGATGGCGGCGACGGCCGTGTCGGGCCCGACCCGCAGCGCCCTCATCCTCACCACCGCCGGGCCGTTCAGGGCGCCGCCGACGACCTCGCTCCCCGCTTCCACCTGCCGCGGCACCGCTTCTCCCGTCAGGACCGACTCGTCCGCGGTCGAAGAGCCCTGGACGACGACGCCGTCGGCCGGGAAGTGCTCTCCCGGCCACACCTCCACGATCTGACCGACCGCGAGGTCTTCCGCGCCCACCGTCGCGGCGCCGTCCGGCGTGACCAGCCTCGCCACGGCAGGCTCGAGGGCCAGCAGGTTGCGGATCGCGCGCGAGCCGCGCCGCCTGGCCGCGTGCTCCACGAGGCGGCCGGCGAGGACGAGCGCGACGATCATGGCCGAGGTATCGAAGAAGACGGGGCCGTCCGTCGCGAGCCCGTAGAGGCTGACCGCGAACGCGGTCGTGGTTCCGAGCGCGACGAGCGTGTCCATCGTAGCGCGGCGGGCCCGCAGGGCCGTCACGGCGCCCGCGAGAAACGGCCAGCCGCCGTAGAGCACGACCGGCGCCGCGAGCACGGCGGAGAGGAGCCGGAGCACGTTCCTGATGCCGGCGCCGATGCCCTGGAATTCCCCGGCGTAGAGCGCGACGGCGGCGATCATCACGTTCATCGCGAGGAACGCCGACACGCCGGTGCGCGCGAGCAGGAGACGGCCGTCGCGATCCGCCTGGCGCTCGCTGAACCGCGGGTTCGCCGGACGGGCGCGGTAGCCGATCCTCTCCAGCTCTGCGAGCAGGCGGGCAAGAGACGTCCGGTCCCGGTCCCAGCGCAGACGGCAAGTGGATGTCGCGTACGAGACGCGGGCCTCGAGGACGCCGGGCCGGCGTCCGAGGTACTGCTCGATGAGCCAGGCGCAGGAGGCGCACCGCATCCCGACCACGTCGAGGCCGGCCTCGCCCGCCGCCTCGAGCGCATCGAGCACGGGATACGGGGCGTGGGCTGGCCCTTCCGCTGCGCGGCGCGGGGGGAGGCTGCCGACGCCACCCGCCTCGTAGAAGCGCCCCAGGCCTTCCTCGTGGAGCACCCCCCAGACGGCCTCGCATCCGGCGCAGCAGAAGACCTGCCCGGCGGAGCTGCGCGGGGCGCTCCCGGCATCGAGGCCGCAGTGGGCGCAGCGGCTGGCGACGGTGACGGCCACGGCGGTCGGCTGCCGGAAACGCCTAGCGCCGGGGCGCGACGGCGTCGAGCAGTTGCGGCAGCTCGACCGGCTTGGACAGGAAGACGTCGGCTCCGGCGTCGCTGAAAGCCCGCTCCACCGTCGCGTCGGAGAGCCCGGTCAGCGCGACGATGCGGCACGCGGGGAAGGCGGCGCGGACCCGGCGGGCCACTTCGATGCCGCCGGCGCCGGGCAGCACCAGATCCACGATTGCGGCGTCGAGGTGCTCCAGGTGGGCGAGCAACGCCAGCGCGTCGGTGCCGGTGCGGGCGCGGTGCACGCTGAATCCGGTGCGCTCGAGCGCGCGGGCGAGAATGCGCGCGAGCTCGTCATCGTCGTCCACCAGCAGCGCCGTCGGCGCGCGGTCCGAGGCTCCAGCCTCAGGTCTGCTCACCGGATCCGTTGCGGGTCTTCCGCCGGTTGCGGAGCACGACCCATAGCACGATGAGCCCCAGGGCGACGGGCATCAGGGCGATCATCGCCCCGGTCCAGAACATCGTGCGCTCCAGCGCTCCGTTGCCCATGGCGTTACGCGGCGAGCGCCCCCGCTACCAGGGGAGGCGGTACAGGAGGACGTACACGACGACACCGGTCAGCGAGACGTACAGCCATAGGGGCAGGGTCCACCGCGCGATGCGTCGGTGCTTGGGGAAGCGGGCCGACAGGCCCAGGCCCACGGTCGTAACAGCCAGGGGCACGATCGCCGCCGCCAAGACCGTGTGGGAGGAGAGGATAGCGAAATACGCGGTGCGAATCCAGCCCGAGCCCTGGAAATGCCGCAGCCCGGCGTGCGCGTGATAGCAGAGATACGACACGAGAAACAGCGTCGAGACCGCGAAGGCGGACAGCATGCAGATCTTGTGGGCCGCGATGCGCCGCCGGCGGATCATCACCCAGCCGGACGACAGGAGCAGCGCCGTCGTGCCGTTGAGCGCCGCGTTGACGGCGGGCAGGTCGGCGACGGCGATCACCGGGCCGGTCGCTGTCCGCCCAGGGCCGTGAGCGTTCTTCGCGCCGCCCGCAGGATGCCCGGGGCCCTGCTGGGAGTCACCGGGCGGGCCGCCGCCGCGCCACGCACACGGCGGCGCCGAAGTGGTGGTGCAGCTCCCCGATCTGGACGGCGGAGTCGGTCAGCCCAGCGCCATCAGTGCGCACAGCGCCGGAAGATACAGCAGGGAGGCTCGAAACAGGCGCGACGCGTGCGCGTGGCTGTGCGGGGCGAGGGCGAGGCGCACGCCGTAGAAGGTGAAGGCAAGCCCCGACGCCAGCGCGCCGAAGAAGTAGAGCCGCCCCGCCATCCCCAGGAACGGCGGCATCAGGCTCACCAGGAGCAGCGCGAGGGTGTAGAGCACCGACTGCCGCGCAGTGCTCGCGCCGTCCGGGTCCACCACCGGGAGCACCTGGAAGCCGGCCCGCGCGTAGTCGCGCCGGTAGAGCGCCGCCAGCGAGAGGAAATGGGGCATCTGCCAGAAGAACAGAATGAGGAAGAGCACCCACGCTCCGGCATCCAGCCGGCCGCGCGCCGCGGCCCAGCCGATCATCGGCGGGATGGCGCCGGGCACCGCTCCGACGACCGTCGAGAGCGACGTCAGCCGCTTCAGGGGCGTGTACACGAGCAGGTAGCTCACGGCCGTCGTCGCGGCGAGAGCGCTCGCAAGCGCGCCGACGGAGAACGCGACGTAGACCGTGCCCACGACGCCCAGCAGGGTGGCGAAGACCAGCGACTCCTCGGGCGTGAGGCGGCGGGCCGGAAGGGGCCGGCGGATCGTCCGCCGCATCACCGCGTCGAGGTCCCGCTCCACCCACTGGTTCAGCGCGCTCGCGGCCGCGGCGACGAGTGCCGTGCCGAGCAGCGCGTCGAGCAGAAGGCGGGCGTGGACCGCGCCCCTGGCCGCCACGAGGAACCCGACGAGCGCCGTCATCACCACGTTGAAGGTGATCTCCGGCTTGGTGAGCGTGAGATACGCGGAGAGACGCCCGGTCCGCGGAGCCAGCGTGCCGGCCGTGACGTTCATGCGGCCCTCGGGGACGCGACTGCCGCCGCCGGAGCGTCCGCTGCGGCGGCCAGATGATGCCGCGCCCGCAGCGCGATGACCAGCGACGTCACGAGGATCGATGCGCCGGAAACGACGTGCGTCGTCGTCGGCATCACGGCCTTCCGCGTCCAGATGATCGCGGCGCCCAGGAAGATCTGGAAGGCGAGGAGCGCCACCAGGAGCAGCGCTGGCCACATGAGTCCCGGAATGCTGGCGTGACGGCGGAGGATCCGTCCGGCGGTCCAGAGCGCGCACACGCTCACCATCACCGCCCCAACGCGGTGCGCGTAGGCGTAGAGGACCAGCGGCGAGGTGATCGGCGGCACGAGGCGGCCGAACGACAGGGGGAAGTCGGGGATCGCGAGCCCCGCGCCGCCGTGCCGCACGAGCGCCCCGACCAGGATCTGAAGGTATGCGACGCCCGCCGTGACCGCGGCGAGCGTGGCGAGCGACGGCGCGCCGTCGTCCGCCGCCCCCCCCCGGTCTGCCGCCTCGAGCCACCCGCGCGAGGTCACCAGCGCGATGGTCACCGTCAGGCAGAAGAAGATCTCGGCGACGCCCGCGTGCGCGACCGACACGGCGACAGGCAGCTTCAGCAGCACGGTCATTCCACCCAGCGCGCCCTGCGCGACGACCGCCACTAGAGCCCCGATGCCGAGCCGGCGGACCCAGCGCCGCGGCTCCGCGCGCACCAGCCAGACGGCGAGGATCACGGTGAGCACGCCCACCGTGGACGCGACCAGGCGGTGCCCATGCTCGAACAGCACGCCGCCCGTCATCCGCGGAAAGACCTGCCCGAACGACAGCGGCCAGTCGGGCACGGCCAGCCCCGAGCCCGTGCTCGTCACGAGCCCGCCGATGAACAGCAGGCAGCCGGTGGCGGCCGCGACGGTCGCGGCGTAGGCGTGGAGCCCTCGGTTGTACGTCGAACCTGTCACTTGCCCAGGAACCTTCGCAGGAACCTCAGATAGACCACGAAGCCCACGGCGAAGACCGCGAAGGCGATGGACGAGACCAGGCTCCACGTCGTGCCGGTGTGCTGGTACTCGCGCCACCCCCAGACGGCGAAGAAGGCGCAGAAGGCAATCGCCGTGCCGATCAGGACCTTGTGGAAGGCGATCATGGGCCGCGGAACCCGTGCATCACGGCGACCACGAGGATCAGCGCCAGGGGGAGCGGCGCCAGGACGATGTACAGCAGCCGCTTCGGCTCGAACCTCAGGTGCATGAAGTAGAGCGCCACCAGCAGCGCCTTCCACAGCGCCAGGAAGACCAGCGACACGACCGTCAGGCGTCGGGGGAGGCGGAAGTACACGATGGCGACCTCGACCACGGTCAGGATCGCGAGCATCCCCCAGATCGCGATGTAGTTCGGCGCCTTGTGCTCGGCGGCTTCCATGGTGCACGCGGCTCCTAGATCAGGTAGACGATGGTGAACAGGATGATCCAGACCAGGTCCACGAAGTGCCAGTACAACCCGATCGTCTCCACGCCGCGGTAGTTGCCCCCCGCGTACCTGCCCCGGAACGCCCGGACGGTCACCCAGATCATGCTGATGACGCCGCAGGTGACGTGGAAGCCGTGGAAGCCGGTCATCGTGTAGAAGGCGGAGCCGAACACGCCGGAGCTGGGCAGGAACCCCTTCTCGATGAGGTGGTGGTACTCGTACGCCTGGACCGAGACGAAGGTCGCGCCGCCGAGGACCGTCAGCAGCAGCCACTTCTTCAGGCCGGCCTGGTCGTCCCTGGTCGCGGCGGCGTATGCCTTCACCATCGACACCGACGAGCAGATCAGGATGAAGGTGTTGAGGGCGGTGATCGGGATCGCCAGGACCGTGCGCGGGTCCGGCCACTGCGCCCCGGTCCCCCAGCGGAGGATGATGTACGACCCGATCAGCGCGGTGAAGAACATCACCTCGGAGACCAGGAAGACCCACATCCCCACCTTCTGGGTGTAGACCCCGACGCCGCCCTGCGCCGGCGCGGCGTGCCCCACCGAGGGGGCCGCGGCGTGGGCCGTCATGCGGCCCTCCCCGTCGGCGGCGTGGTGACGGGGAGGAAGTCGTCGTCCATCCCCGGGACGCTGTACTCGTAGGGCCCGTGGTAGACGTGGGGCGTCTCGGCGAAGTTCCCGTGCGGCGGCGGCGAGGCCGTCGTCCACTCCAGCCCGGTGTCCCGCCACGGGTTCCGCTCCGCCTTCTCGCCCTTGAACAGGCTCCCGATGAAGTTGGCGGCGAACACGAGCTGCGAGAGCCCCAGCAGGAAGGCGTTGATCGTGATGAACACGTTGATCGGCTGGAGCGGCCGGAGGAAGTCGTAGACCGTCGGGTCGTAGATCCGGCGCATCTCGCCGCCGATCCCCAGGATGTGCATCGGGAAGAACGTGAGGTTGTAGAAGACGAAGGTCAGGGCGAAGTGCACCTTCCCCCACCGCTCGCTCATCTGCCGGCCGAACATCTTCGGGTACCAGAAGTAGATCCCGGCGAATACCGCGAACAGGCTGCCGCCGAACAGCACGTAGTGGATGTGCGCGACGATGAAGTAGGTGCCGTGGATGTACATGTCCACCGGCGTCGAGGCCATGAAGATCCCCGACAGCCCGCCGATGATGAACATCGAGACGAAGGCCAGCGCGTTCAGCATCGGCGTGGTGAAGTGGATGTTGCCGCGCCACAGCGTGCCGAGCCAGTTGAACACCTTGATGGCCGACGGCACCGCGATCACGATCGTGGAGACCATGAAGGTGCTGGCCAGCGTAGGGTTCATCCCGCTCTGGAACATGTGGTGGCCCCACACGACGAAGCCGAGGAAGGCGATGGCGATCATCGCGTAGACCATCGAGCTGTAGCCGAAGATCGGCTTCCGCGCCCCGTTCGCGATGATGTCGGAGGCGATCCCCATCGCCGGCAGGATCAGGATGTAGACCTCGGGGTGGCCGAAGAACCAGAACAGGTGCTGCCACATCAACGGCTGGCCGCCCACGTCGGGCTGGAAGAAGTGCGTCCCGATCGTCTGGTCGAACAGCAGCATGATGACCGCACCGGCCAGGATCGGCACCGCCAGGATGGCCAGCACGGCCGTGATGAAGAGCGCCCACACCGAGAGCGGGAGCCGGAACCAGGTCATCCCCGGCGCCCGCAGGTTCACCACCGTCGTGATGTAGTTGACGCTCCCCAGGAGCGAGGAGAGGCCGAAGATCACGATGCTGAGGCACCAGAGCTGCTGGCCCAGATGCACGCCGCTGTAGTCCGGCGTGGCCGACAGCGGTGCGTAGACCGTCCACCCCGCCGCCGAGGAGCCCCCCAGCACGAACAGGCTGGCCAGCATCAGGCCGCCGGAGGGGATCATCAGCCAGAACGACCACATGTTGAGCCGCGGGAACGCCATGTCGGGCGCCCCGATCTTGAGCGGGATCAGGTAGTTCGCGAACACGCCCACCAGCAGCGGCATCACGGCGAAGAAGATCATGAAGGTGCCGTGCATCGTGACGAGGCTGTTGTACGTCTTCGGCGCCACCACCCCACCCGGCGCGACCGACTGCGGCAGCCACCCGCCCAGCGGCATCGCCTGGCCGGGGAAGCCCAGCTGCCAGCGGATCCCCATCGCGAGGAGACCGCCGACCAGCAGGAAGAAGAGGCTGAGGAAGAGGAACTGGATCCCGATGGTCTTGTGATCGGTCGAGAAGACGTACTTCCGGATGAACGAACGGTCGTCGTGCGCGGCGTGCGCAACGGCCTCGGCGTGCGCGGTCATGGCGTGCCCTCTTGTGCGGTCGGCGAGGCGGCGGGGGCGCTCGAGGTGGCCTGGCCCTGGCTCCGGAGCCAGGCGGCGTAGTCCGAGTCCGTCTGGACGACCACCTGCGCGCGCATCCGGTAGTGCCCGAGGCCGCACAACTCGGCGCACGCCAGCTCGTACGTGCCGACCACCGTGGGCCGCACCCAGACCTTGATGAGCATCCCCGGGACCGCGTCCTGCTTGATGCGGAACGCCGGGATGAAGAAGTCGTGGACCACGTCGCGGCTCGTCAGATCGATGACGTAGTCGTGGTTCACCACCAGGTGCAGCTCGTCCTTCTGCATGAAGTCGTCGTCCGTGCCGAGCTTCCCGTCGGGCCCCGGATACGTCACGCGCCACTCGAACTGCTTCGCCTCCACGGCGAGATGGTCCGCGTTCGGCGGGTACGTGTCCGCGCTCTTGATCCTGGACCAGAGCGGCTGGCTGAAGAGCGCGAGCGAGACCAGGATGACGGCGGGGATCGTGGTCCAGATGATCTCCGCCCTCGTGCTTCCCTCCACGTACGTCGCGCGGCGGCCGTCCCGCCGCCGGTACCGCACCAGGAAGACCAGCAGTCCGGCCTCCACCAGCACGAACACCGCGCCGGTGATGTACAGGATCACGTAGAAGAGGGAATCGACCTGACCGCCGACGCTGGACGCGTTGCTCGGAAACCACCAGTGCATCGCAGGATGTCTCCGCCGCGACTCAACCTCCCGGCACCCGGCACGGCGTCCGGGCACGGTGAGAGAGCCGCTGATGGTGTGAAATCAGGGGGAAAAGTAATTGCGACTACTTCACCTGTCATTGGGCCCGGAACCCGAGGCCGGAAGCCGACTTCCGGGCTCGTCACTTCCCCGGCCCTGCTCCCGGGCGTACACTACCCGGATGAGCGCCACCCCTCCGGCCTCCGCGCCGTCGGCTCCGAAGCGCGACGAGTGGGGGGAGCGCCTCCCGCGGAGTTTGGGCCTCTTTTCCGCCGTGGCGGTGTTGGTCGGCTCCACGATCGGCAGCGGCATCTTCCGCACGCCCGCGCTGATCGCCAGGAGAGTGCCGGCGCCCGTCCCGATGCTGGCGGTCTGGGTGCTGGGGGGCGTGCTGGTGCTGTGCGGTGCCCTGACCTACGCCGAGCTGGCCGGGATGCACCCGCGGTCGGGCGGCGTCTACGTGTACGTGCGCGAGGGCTTCGGCCGGCTCCCCGCCTTCCTGATGGGGTGGACCGAGCTGCTGGTCATCCGGGCCTCCGCCCTGGGGGCGATCGCCACGGTCTTCGCCGAGTACCTGCTCCGGTCCTTCGGCCTGAACCCCGGACTTCCCGGGAACGCACGGGCGGTGCACGACCTGGCCGCCGTCGCGATCGCCGTGACGGCGGCGTTCAACTACGTCGGGGTCCGGTGGAGCGCGCTGGTGCTGAACCTCACGACGACCGCGAAGTACGGCGCCCTGGTGCTTCTGGTGGTCGTGGCGTTCGCGGTCGGGCACGGTGACTTCGCCAACTTCGCCGGCGTGACGCCGGCGGCAGGGCAGACGCTCGACGCGGGGCTCTTCGGACTCGCGCTCGTCTCGGTGCTCTGGGCCTACGACGGCTGGGCGGACGTGTCGTTCGTGAGCGGCGAGGTCCGGGACCCGCGGAAGAACCTCCCGCGCGCCCTGCTGGTGGGCACGGGGGCGGTCGTCGTCATCTACCTCCTCGTCAACGCGGCCTACCTGTACCTGATGCCGCTGGCCGAGGTGGCGCGGTCGCCCCTGGTGGCGGCCGACGCCGCGCAGCTGCTGGTCGGCCGCGTGGGCGTCGGGATGGTCGCGGTCGTGGTGATGATCTCGACCTTCGGGACGCTGGCCGGCTCGATGCTGACGGGGCCGCGGATCTTCTTCGCGATGGCGGACGACGGGCTCTTCTTCCGGGGCGTCGCGCGGGTCCACCCGAGGTTCAAGACGCCGTCGGTCGCGATTCTCCTCACGGCGGGGATGGGGATCGCCTACGTCCTCGCGCGGACCTTCGAGCAGCTGGCCGACACCTTCGTTCTGGCGCTCTGGCCATTCTACGCGCTGGCGGCGGCCGCCATCTTCGTGCTGCGGCGTCGCAAGCCCGACGCCGACCGCCCGGTCCGCGTCTGGGCGTATCCGCTCCCGCCCATCCTTTTCCTGCTGGCTGCGGTGCTGATCCTCGGCAACGCCCTGCTCACGGACCTCGGCGGGACGGCGCTCGCCTTCGGCGTCATTCTCACCGGCCTCCCCGCCTATTGGGTGTGGCTGCAGCTCAGGCGCGGGGTTCCGGCCCCCGACTCTTCCGCCACCTAGCCGCGCGGCGCATATCCCCGAAATGAAGCCGCCCCCCTTGCGGAGGGCGGCTTCGTGCAACGGACTGCGAACTGCCGTTCGCTAGAAGTTGTAGCGCACGCTCAGGTTGATGCGCCACACGTCGGAGGTCCCGGCCGTCTTGATGAACGACCCGGTGATCAGCTTCCCGCCGGTGGTCTGCAGCGTGTACGTCGGGGCGTTGTTGGCATCCACGCCCTTGTACACCAGCGGCTGGGTGGTGGTGAAGGTGTAGCCCTGGCCCCAGTTGGTGTTGAGGAGGTTGGTGAGGTTCAGGACGTCCACGCGGAGCTGCAGCGAGTTCGGCCGGCCGCGGGTCAGCTGCCCGATGTCCTGCGTGATGCTGCCGTCCAACCGCCACACGATCGGGAGGAAGACGGCGTTCCGCTGCGCGTACTGGCCGCGGTGCGAGTTCAGGTAACTGTCCTGGTTGATGAACGCCGTCCACGCCGTCTGCTGCTGCTGGCGCGTGTAGGTGACGCCCCCAGTGGTCAGCGGGACGAAGTTCATCTGGCTGGTGTCCGTCGGGATGTAGATCAAGTCGTTGCTGGTCACGCCGTCGCCGTTCATGTCGCCGGAGAACACGTAGCTGCCGTTGCCCCAGGTCTGGCCACTCAGGTACAGCCCGATGGAGGTCGGGCCGGGCATGATGAGGTTGCCCGTGTAGGTCAGGGCCGCGAACCACCGGGTGCCCGGCGAGTTGGCGGAGTACCCGAGGCCCGGATTGTTCGGGTCGTGGGAGCTGGTGATACCGGTCCAGTTGCCGTAGGCGACGGAGCCGGGATCGCCCGTGTTCTTGCTCTCGCCATAGGTGTAACCGACCTTGCCGTAGAAGCCCTTAAGGAGCGGCCGCTCGAGCGTGAACGCGATGTCGTAGGAATGCCCCACGCCCTGGTTCGTCAGCACGGGCGCGTCGCTGACCTGCTGGTAGATCCGGTAGCCCTGACAGGCGGTGACTCCCGGCGGGGGGACGCAGCCGGGCCGCTGGTACCAGCGGGGCCGATTGTCCGGGCCGGTGAAGGTGGATTCCGCCGCCGGGAGATTGACGTTCGCGTACCCGATGCCGTTCACGTCCTTGGTGTACAGGAGCTCGGCGGTGCCCGTGAACCCGAAGGGCAGGCGCTGGTCGACGGCGATGTTGCTGCGCCAGACCCGCGGGAACTTGAAGTTCTTGTCGGTGAAGTTCAGCTCGAAGGTCTGCGCCGGACCGCCCGTGATCGCGGACGCGGGAGGCGCGTAGGCATTGGGGTTCGGGTTGAACGGGTAGGCCGTTAACGGATTGGCCGCGGTGCCTGTCTGCGAAATGAAGCCCGTCAGCACCCCGGTGTTGCCCACCTGGTTCGAGATCCAGACGTACGCCGGCCGGCCGGAGAAAATGCCCGTGCCGCCGCGGATCTGGGTCGAGTGCTGCCCCTTCACGTCGTAGTTGAAGCCCAGGCGCGGCGAGAGCAGGGGATTGACCGGCGGCAGCGCGCCGCTGTTGTACTGGGCGATCGAGCCGTCCGCGTTGCGGAAGTGCATCGTATCCGCGATGGCGTTGTCGTACGCCGTATTCCCGAACTTCGGCGCGTCGACCCGCAGTCCCGCGGTGATCGTCAGCTCGTGGGTCGGCCGGAACTCGTCCTGCCCGTACACGCCGGCGTACAGCACGTCCAGCGGCTGGACCGGCTCTGTCATCCCGGGAATGTTCCCGTACCGGTACTGGAAGAGGTGCAGTTTCACCGACGACGGCCCGGGGTTGGTGCAGAGGGGTTGGCCAACCGTGTACGGCCCGCAAGCGGCCAGATAGGCGGCGGCATCCCTGTAGAATTGGGCCAGCGAGTCGTACACGTAGACGCTCTGCGAGCCGGGGAAGAAGACGTTCTTCGAGTGGTACTGCTCGGCGCTGAAGCCGAAGGTCAGCGTGTGCTTCGGCAGGTAGATGTTGAAGTTGTCCTGCACCTGGAAGCTGTGATAGATGAGCTGGTTGTCCGGCGTGAACGGCTCGAAGCCGAACGTGGTGTAGTTGGTGCCCCCGTTGAGGATCTCCACCTCCGGGAACCAGGGCGGGGCGACGTTGTTCCGGTTCTCGTCGTTCGACGTGTACCCCACGATCAGGTTGTTGGACATGGTGGCGCCGATCGTGGAGTTCCACTCGGCCACCCTGGAGCGGATGTTCTCCAGAATGGCGTAGTTCGAGTTCGCGAAGTTCAGCGAGTTCAACGAGCTGCGGCGGCTTCCGATCCCGAGCGACGCCGAGTTGGAGATCAGGATGTCGGAGCTCGAGTTCAGCACGTTGTAGCGCAGTGACAACTTGTTACGGTCGTTGATGTTGTAGTCCAAACGAGCCAGGAACCGGTTGGACGGGATGTTGAAGTTGTAGCCCTGATACGGGCCGGTGTTGTAGTGGAAGTTGGTCGCCAGATAGGTGCTGAGGGTGTTCAGATCCGACGCCAGAACGCGCGTGACGTTTCCGGCGACCGGCTGGGTGCCCGTGTTGGCCAGGTAGGTGGTGCCCGGCGAGGTCTGGATGTCCTGCTCCCAGCTGGCGAAGAAGAAGAGCTTGTTCTTGAGGATCGGCCCGCCGATGTTCACGCCGATGTTGTGGTAATCGAACGTGCCCGAAGCGAAGCTGTTCGGGCCGGCCTGCGTGCCGACGTACCGGCTGCTGCGGAAGCCGTAGTAGATCGAGCCGGTGTAATCGTTGGTGCCGCTCTTCGTGACCATGTTGATGCCGGCGCCCACGAAGTTGCCCTGGCGCACGTCGTAGGGCGCCACGTTCACCTCGATCTGCTCGAGGGCGTCCAGCGAGACGGCCGCGACTCCCGTGCGCCCGCCCGGCTCACCGGCGAGGCCGAACGAGTTGTTGAAGTAGGAGCCGTCGATCGTCATGTTGTTGACATAGCTCAGCTGTCCCGCGAACGAGTAGCCGGTCCCGTTCGAGGTGTACTGCGGCGTCAGGCGAAGCATGTCGTCGACGGCTCGGCTGACGGTCGGCAGCGACGCGATCGTCTGGGTCGTCACGGACGTCGCGGCGCCGGTCCGCTCGGAGCTGAAGACCGCGTCAGCCCTGCCGCTGACGGTGATGGCCTCCAACTCGACGCTCACCTGCCCCATCATGAAGGTCAGGTCTGCGGCCACGCCCAGCGTCAGGTTGATGTCGTTCTGCACCTGCCGCCGGTACCCCACCATGCTCACGGTGACGCGATACGGGCCCCCGACGCGCATGCCGGGGATCGTGAAGCGCCCATTGGACAGCGTCGTCGCGCTGTACGACGTGCCCGACGGCACGTGCACGGCTGCCACGTGCGCGCCCGCCAGCGGGACGTTGGCGGAGTCCGTCACGGTGCCGGTCATCGCCGAGGTCGTGACGCCCTGCGCACGGACAACTGTCGTGCCGGCGAACGCGATCAATGTGAGGATCAAACAGATCTTCCAGGGTAGCTTCATGCGGATTTCCTCCATCACGGGATGGCTGAGGGGCGAGGTGTGGCGCATGTCGAATCCGGGCGTGCCGTAGCAGCCGCAAGAGGGGTGACAGGGCACACAGAACATTCCGTTCCGCGTGAGAGACGTCAAGTCACATTATTGTCTCAGGTCCTGGCCTTGGCGAAGAGCACGGCGCCCGCAGTTCCGAATAAGGTATTCGGTATCCACGCCGCCAGGAGCGGCGGGACAACACCGCCAGCCCCCACGGCCCGCATGATCTGTACCATGGTAAGGAAAACGATCGTCGTGGCCAGGCTGACGGCCACGCCGTAGGCGGGGCCGCCCCGCGTCCCGGCGATCCCCAGTGGCGCCCCGAACAGGGCTATGATGAGGCAGGTGCAGGGGATGGCTATCTTCAGCGCCCGCTCGACCTTGAGCTTGTTGGCATCCCCCCCCGCCCGATCCACCGTCTGAACGTAGTGTCCCAACTCGGCATACCGCATCTGGTCGGGCGCCTTGGGCTCGATCGTGAGGTCGAGGGGGCGCTCGGTCATCGCGCGCTGCCGCAGCGAGTCGAAGCTGAACGCGATCTCCTGGTCGCGCCCGAGGAAGAACCGCAGCGCCCCGTCCCGCACGGTCCACCCCCGGTCCGGGGCGTAGCCGGCGCTCACCGCGGTGAGGAAGTAGCTGGGGAAATCGGGGCCGGTGCCCTGCCGCTCGATCTGCACACCCTGCATCGCCCGGTCGGGCACCGACAGGCTGCGGATCGAGTACATCCGCCCGCCGTCGGCGCGGTAGACGAAGTTGAAGCGGGCCGTCTGGGAGCGCGCCGCGACCTCGTCGAGCAGGACCGCCCGGCGCTCCTGGCCGAGCGGGGCGAATTCCCCGAGGAAGAACGCGAAGACGCTGGCGGTCGCGGCGAGCAGGAAGATGGGCCGGACCAGCCGGTGGAACGAGATCCCGGAGGCCTTCGCGGCGGTGATCTCGGAATGGCGGGCCAGCGAGCCGACGGAGAAGACGGCTGCGAACAGCACGGCCGCGGGCGTGATCAGGAAGATCTGCTCGGGCATCCCGGCGAGGTACGCGAGCGCGACGCGCCAGGCCGGGAGGCCCTTCTGGATGTACCGGTCGACGTGGTCGGTCAGGTCGATGAGGATGGTGAGGACGGGGAAGCCGAGCGCCGTGATGGCGAAGATCTTCAGGAACTCCGTGGTCACGTAGCGGTCGAGGACCTTCAGCCCGCGGATCACGGGTGCGCGCGCTCCGCCGCGGCGCGCCGGCGGTCCCGCAGCGCGGCGAACCGCTCGCGCCACGTGCCGCGGGCCGCCACCCGCTGCCGGTTGAGACGCAGGAAAAGGGCGACCCCGACCGCGGCCATCAGGAGGTTGGCCCCCCACATCGCCCAGAACGGCGTGATGATGAGCTCGTCGGCGAGCGTCTCGCCGCCGATGAGGCCCACGTAGTAGAGGCCGAAGATGAGCACGCTGGCCCCGATGACGAGCCCGACGCCGCCGCGCGGGAAGCGCAGCGCGATGGGCGCGCCGATCAACACGAACACGAGGCAGGACGCGGCGATCGCGAACTTCTTGTGCATCTCGATCTCGAAGCGCGCCGCCAGCTGGAGCGCGCCCCGGCGCCGGGCCTCGAGCGTGCCGAGCGTGGCCCTGAGCTGGCCGCCGGAGGTGTCGGGTACGTACCGCGGCGGCGGGGCCGCGGGGGCGGCGGCCGGCACGGGCGCGCCGGCTCGCTGGCCCGGCTCCTGGGCGGCAAGCGCGTGCGGGCGGAACAGCCGGAGCAGTCCGTGGAGCGCGCCGCAATAGACGTGCGCCGCCTCGAGGCGCTGCGCCGGCCGCACCTTGACCGTGTCGAAGGCGTTCGGGGCCGGGATCCCCAGCAGGCGGTGCACGTCGCTGGCCAGCGCGACTTGGCTGTCGCGCGTGATGGCGGCGATCGACGAGAGCTGGCGCTGCAGCGCCGAGTCCATCTCGCACGTGGACATCTCGCGGTCGCCCTTGTAGCGGTCCTCCTCCGTGCGCTCGAAGGTGTTGGACACGCCGTGCACCTTCACCAAGTCGGTGTGGAAATCCACGCGCCGGAAGACCGCGGGCTGCGCCCGGTCGTAGTCGTTGACATAGCCGTCGAACAGCGTGAGCAGCAGCACCGTGCGGTCGGCGTTGAAGGCCATGTACCCGCTGTCGGCGTAGATCGTGCGGCGCCGCGTGTCACCGGTGAGGTCGTAGATCACCACGTCCTTGAGCCGGTCGGTCGCCTGGTTGATGCGGTTGGCCTTGAGGTAGTACTGCGCCTGGATCACCTCGTTGACCATCTGCTCCTTGAGCTGGAACGTCGGCCGCTTGCGCGCGATGTCCACCATCAGCGTCGCGAGCTTGTGGTTGGTGCGCGGCAGGACCTGGTCGATGAACAGGAAGGAGATCACGGTCAGGCCGAGCGCCGCCAGCAGCACCGGCCGGACGAGCGTTACCAGGTTGACGCCGCTCGCGCGGAGCGCCGTGATCTCGTTGTCCGCGCCGAGCCGCACGAAGGCGTAGAGCACCGCGACCAGCACCGCCATCGGCAGGGTCATCGCCACGATGAACGGGAGCGAGAGCAGGAAGAACTCGACAATGACGCCCCACGTCAGTCCCTTGCCGACCAGCTGCCCGAACTTCTGCGCCACCTGGTTGAGGAGCATCAGACCGGTCAGCGCCGCCAGGGCGAAAACGAACGGCGGGACGTGCTCGCGGAGGAGATAGCGGGATAGCAGCTTCACGGCGCGAATGAAGGCCTTGTCGGGGTTGAGAGGCCCTGATGGCTTCCGTATAATACCCCGAAGCAGCCGGCCCGAATACTACCCCAAGTGCGGACGCACGTGACGCGCACGCTCGTCGCGATCACCTCCCTCGTCGTCCTCGCCGCCCCCAGAGTCATCGCGCAACAGCCCGGGTCGTTGCGGGGCGTCCCCCCGCTGCGATTTGCCGCCGACACCCTCACCCTGGCCCTGCCCGCCCCGCTCCTCGGCGCGGGCCGCCTGGTGTTCCCGCGTCCCGACCCGGCGCAGCTGGCGCGGTTTTGGGCCGACTCCCTCCGGCGCGCGCTCGCCGTGCGGCAGGCCGCCCGCTGGCGCGCGACGCTGCTGGGCGTCGACAGCACGTTCCTCGCCGCCGGGCGCGCGGTGGCGGCGCCCGCGATCGCCCCCGCGGTGCTGCCGCTCCCCGAGGCGCAGTCCCCGATGGCGGCGCTGTCACGCTACGCGGACCTCGGTATCCTGCTCAACTCGCGCTTCGAGCTGCGTTACGACCACCTCACGAACCTGCGGTGCCAGCCGTCGGAGACGAACCAGCTCTCCTCGGGCTGCAGCTCCGGCTTCACGCCGCCGGTCCTGAATCCGCAGTTCGACGTCCGCACCGGCGGCGTCATCGGCCAGCGGATCCACATGAACGTGGACTACAACTCCGAGAACGAGTTCGAGGCGTCGAACAACATCCAGATCTACTACCAGGGACTCGACGACGAGATCGTCCGCCGCGTCGAGGTCGGCAACGTGGCGTTCAAGACTCCCCCGTCGCGCTTCATCACCGGGGGCATTCCCGCGAACAACTTCGGCTTCCAGGTCGCGGGGACCGTCGGCCCGATGGACTGGAGCGCCATCTACGCGCAGCAGAAGGGGAACGTGGTCCGGGACCGCGTCTTCACCGTGGGCCAGCAGACGGTGCAGCCGCTGGACCGGATGGTGGCCGACCGCGATTTCGAGCCCGAGCGCTTCTTCTTCGTCGCCGACCCCGCCACGCTGCCCGGCTACCCCGAGGTGGACATCCTCAACCTCACGGCGCCCTCGCCGCACGCCCAGATCCTCCAGGTGCGGGTGTACCGGCGCCGCAGCGCCGTCGGGCAGACGACGGTGCAGCAGAGCGTCGGCGGCATTCCCGCGGTGGCCCTGCGCCCCGACAGCCCGCAGCGCGCCGGCCCGTTCACCTGGGAGCTGCTGATCGAGGGGCGCGACTACTACCTCGATCCGTCGGCGCAGTGGTTCGCCCTCACCAACCGGCTGGACCTCGACGACTATCTCGCGGTCTCGTACGTCACCGCCGCCCACGACACGATCGGCACCTTCCCCGCCGGCGCCGCGGCCGGGCGCGTGGACACGCTGCGCCTGATCCACGAGCCGCGGCGCGGGGCGGACGTGCCCACCTTCCGCTACGAGATGCGGAACGTCTACCGCGTGGGCGGCAGCAGCGACGTGGTGCGCGACGGCGTCCAGCTGCGGATCGTCGTGGGGCAATCGGAGCGGCCGGCGTCCGGCGCCGCCACCTTCCTGGCGCTGCTCGGCCTGGCGCAGCCGAGCGACCAGACCACCTTCGACCAGTTCAACCGGCTCTTTCCCCGGCAGCGGGACCCGCTCGGCGGCTCGCCCCTGCGCGACCTGTTCGTCGTCTTCCCTACGCTGCGGCCCTTCGCCGACAGCACCGTCCTCGCGGCGCAGTTCCGCAACGACTCGTTGTACCGGACGCCGACCTACCTGTTGCTGTCGCAGGGGCCGACGCCGCTCTACCAGCTGCAGCTCCACTACGACGCGAAGGGCGGCGGCGACCGGGGCCAGCTCTCCCTCGGCGCGGTCCAGATCCGGCCCGGGAGCGAGCACCTCACCGTGAACGGCGTGGCGCTCGTGCCCAACGTGGACTACACGATCAACTACGAGATCGGGCAGGTCACCTTTCTGCACCCGGACTCGCTCTTCCCCGGCCCGACCAATGTGACCGTGCAGTACGAGGAGCAACCGGCGTTCGCGATCGCGCCGACCTCGATCTACGGCGTGCAGACCCGCTACGACCTCGGCGACCACGGCTCGGTGACGGCGCTCGGGCTGCTGCAGCAGCAGAAGACCACGTTCACGCGGCCGACCCTCGGCTTCGAGCCGCAGTCCAACTTCATCGGCGGGATCTCCGGGAATTTCCGCTTCGAGCCGATGGGGCTCACGCGGCTCCTGAACAGCCTGCCGCTGGTCCACACCGAGGCGCCCTCGCTGGTCACGCTCGACGCCGAGCTGGCCATGTCCCGGCCGTCGCCCAACCAGCTCGGCATGGCCTGGGTCGAGACGTTCGAGGAGGAGGGCGGGACCTTCCTGCCGCTCACCGAGAACTCCTGGCAGCTCGGCAGCCGGCCAGCGTCGGATCGCGGCCTCGGCGCCACGGGGATCGACGCGGCGGGTGGGTTCCAGGATACGGATGCCGCCTCGCTGGTCTGGCAGAACCTGATCAGCACGCCCGCCGGGATCGTGCGGTTCACGTCCACCGACATCGACCCGTCCATCGTGCTCCAGGGCACCGGCCAGACGGCCGAGACGGTGCTGTGGCTTGCCCTGCACCCCGACACGGTGGGAGGCCTGCCGGATCCGAAGACCGGGCAGCCGCGGTGGCTCGTGCCGCACACGGGCGGCCCCCGCTGGCGCACCATCACCACGCCGCTCTCCACTACGGGGTTGGATCTCTCGCGGGTGGAGTACCTCGAGTTCTGGGTCTTCGAGGACCCGCAGCACCCGGCGCGCGACCTCGGCACTTCGATCGTCTTCGATTTCGGGCGCGTGTACGAGGACGCGGTGGCGTTCGTACCGCAGAGCTTCACGGTCGACGCCCAGGGTGACACGATCTACTCGGGGCGCCGGCGGATGGGCGAAGGCCGCCTGCAGACCGAGCGGGACACGCTGACCAACACCTGGAACGCCGCCACCAACGACAACGGCATCCTCGGCGCCGTCGCGGACAGCATCGTGGACGCGCGCACCGGCGCGGTGGTGCACGACATGCCCTTGTGCCGGTCGGCGCTCGGCGGCGGGCTGGTCGTCTACCCGTGGGGCGACCAGCGCGCGCAGTGCAGCCGCCGCAACGGTATCCCCGACAGCGACGATCTGGACGGGGACGGCCACCTCGACACGCTGGTCGCCGCCGTCCAGGAGAGCTACTTCCGCTACGTCTTCCGCGTCGGCGATCCGCGCTACTACGTGCGCGACGGCGGCCCGGCGGACTCCGCGGGCGGACGCTGGCGCCTCTACCGCATCCCGTTCCGCTCAGACACGGTGCAGGTCGGGACCCCTGACATCCGGCAGATCCGCGCCCTCCGCGTGACGATGATCGTGCCGGACGAGCCGGGCCCCGAGAAGCCGGCCTACCTCGCTCTCGCTCGGGTCAAGCTGGTCGGGGCGCCCTGGGTCAAGCGCGCGGAGACGCCGATCGCAGGGCTCTCCGGTTCCCTCGGCGCCGCCCACGGCGAGGTCGTCACGAGCGTCGTGAGCACCGAGAACCGCAGCGACCTCGGCTACGTGCCGCCGCCGGGAACCGTGGACCAGGGGGCGACCACCACCGGCGCCCTGCAGCTCGGCACGGTGCAGATCAACGAAACCTCGCTGCGGGTCATCGGGCGCGACGTGCGGCCGGGAGAGCGGGCCGAGGCGTTCTACCGGTTCCCGGAGGGCCAGCGGAACTTCCTCGGATACCGCCAGCTGCGGGTGTGGGCGCGGGGCCGGGGCAGCGGGTGGGACAACGACCAGCTCTCGTTCTACATCAAGGTCGCGCAGGACGAGAACAACTTCTACATGTTCCGCGCCCACGCGCACAGCGGCACCTGGCTGCCGGAGCTGGTGGTGGACTTCACCCGCTGGCTGATGCTCCGCGCCGACATCGAGCGGCGGTTCCTGAGCGGCCAGGCGCCATCGGGGGCGGCGGCGTGCGGCGGGGATACGCTGGCCTACGTCGCGTGCGACAGCACCCGCTCGTACATCGTGCACGTGCGCAATCCCGGGGTCGCCCCGCCCAACCTGGCCAGCGTCGCGGAGCTGGCCGTCGGCTTCGTACGCGACAGCGGTGCGTCGACCGACAGCGCAGAAGTGTGGGTGGACGACATCCGGCTCGCGCAGGTGGTGAACGACCCGGGCTACGCCGGCGCGCTCAACCTGCGGGTGGTGGCGGCCGACGTGGGGGATCTGACGGTCGCGATGTCGCGGCGCGACCCCCAGTTCCGTCAGCTCGGCGACAACCCGTCGTACACGACCAGCTCGCAGTTCAGCCTCGGTGCGACCGTGCGGCTGGAGCGATTCGGGCTGGACCGGCTCGGCCTGACGGCGCCGTTCTCCATGCGGATCGACCGCTCCTCGGACGACCCGTACTACCTGCAGGGCACCGACGTGCTGGCGGGCCCGCTGGCGGGGCTGCGCCGGCCCCAGACCTCGACGGCCACGTACAACCTGATGCTCCGGCGCTCGCGGCGCGGCACGAAGTGGTGGCAGCGCTGGATCGTGGACAACCTCGGGCTCTCCACGTCGTACTCGAACGCCACGTCCACGACCCAGCTCGCGCAGAGCTCCAGCGGGCTCTGGGCGCTCAACGGCGACTATGCGGCGCTCCCCTCCGACCGCAGCTTCCGCTACGTGCCGGGCTTCCTGGTGCGGCTGCTCCGGGCGATCCCCCTGCTGGGGCGGGCCGACTTCGTGCGTGGGCTGGACGACGCGCGCCTGCGCTGGAGCCCGGCGTCCGTCCGGTTCACGTCGGGGTTCACCTCGTCCCACGCCGAGCTGGAGACGTTCCGCGTCCCCATCGCCACCGTGAGCGACACGCTGGCGACCTCGGTCCGGACGCTGGCGGCGGCGTTCCGCAACCAGGCGAGCGTCGAGTTCCGGCCGCTGCGCTCCACCTCGTTCGGAGTGGACTACGCCTCGACGCGGGACCTGAAGGACTACGGCGACACCACGACGATGGGCGTCCTGACGCACCAGGCCGCGCGACGCTTCGCGGGGATCAACGTGGGCTTCGAACGCGACCGCTCGGTCGGCACGCACTTCACCTGGACGCCGAGCCTCTTTTCGTGGCTGCGGCCCCGGTTCACCACGACCTCGACCTTCCTGCTGACGCGCGATCCCAACGGCCTGACCCCCGAGCGCACCCTGGGCGACACCGCCGGCGCATTCCGGTTGCCGACCGCGTTCACCAACGCCCGCTCGACCGACCTCGGGGCGTCGCTGGATTTCTCGCGCCTGCTCAAGGTGATGTTCGGCGACACCGCGCACATCGTGGGCCTGCTCGACCGGTTCAGTCCGCTCGACATCTCGACGCGCACCGACCGGCGCTCCCAGTTCGATCGCCCGGGCTTCGACCCGGCACTGGGCTACGAGCTCGGGCTGGGGAGCGTGGGCGCCTTCCGGAGCTCGGACGGCCGCCTGGCGACTTATGCGTATGATTCCCGCCAGACGCGGCTGGCGTCGGGCCTGCGGCTGCCGCTCGGCTTCTCCGTGGTGACCGCTTATTCCGTCGGCCGGCAGCAGGGATGGTACGAGCGGGGCGACGGCCAGTCGGAGAACCGCGAGGACGACACGCAGTGGCCGGATCTGACCGGCCGCTGGACGTGGTCTCCGGTGGGGGGCCTGCTCAAGGAGGTGCTCTCCAGCGTGAGCGCGTCGGCGGCGGTGCAGGTGCGGCAGGCCACCACGGTGCAGCCGCCGCTCGAGCTGCTCCTCGAGGCGACGACCGTTGCGGCGACCGGCTCGACGAACGAGGTCCGTGGCGTGCTGGAGTCCCGGTCGTACCCGCTCTCCGTGGCGATCACCTGGGCGGAGCACGTCACCACGAGCCTGACCTGGAACACCAGCAGCATCCTGAACGAGAGCGCAGGCAACGTCACGCACACCGACCGGCAGGACGCGTCGGCCGCGCTGCTGTTCTCCTTCCGGCCGCCGAAAGACCTCCTGCCGCTCCCATCCGACGTGCGCACGGCGTTGCGGTACGCGCAGAGCACCGACGACGGCTGCCTGACGCTGGTCGGCGGCGCGGCCTGCGTCACGATCTCGAGCGCCTCGCGCCGCCAATACAACTTCTCCATGGACACCGACATGCCGCCCAACGTCTCCGCCGGCATCTCCGTCGGTTACATTCTCACGGAGGATGCGCACATCAACCGCAAGTACGCCCAGTGGGTGGTCACGGCCTCGGTGACGGTCAACTTCCAGGCGGGAACGCCCCGATGAGACCGTCGTGGCTCCTGGTGGTGGCGGCGCTCGGGGTCTCGTGCCACAGCCGCTCGTCCGAGGCGCTGCAGCGGTTCGACTCCGCCCAGGCGATGCGGTGGGTCCAGTTCCAGGTCGCGGCGGGCCCGCGCGTGCCGGGGACGCCGGGGCACCAGGCGATCGCCGAGTGGCTGGAGCGCGAGCTCAAGGCCAGGGCCGACAGCGTCGAGGTCCAGGCGTTCACGCACGTCACCGTCTCGGGCAAGAAGCTCGAGCTGCGCAACATCCTCGCCCGCTTCCGCCCGTCGGATCCCAACCGGATCCTGTACGTGACCCACTGGGACACGCGCCCCGTCGCCGAGGCGGATCCGGATCCCGCCAAACGAGGCCTGCCGATCCCGGGCGCGAACGACGGCGCGTCCGGCACCGCGATGCTGCTCGAGATGGCGGACGCGCTGAAGCAGATGCCGCCCTCGGTCGGCGTGGACCTGCTGTTCGTCGACGGCGAGGACTACGGCTCGTTCGAGGAGGCCGACAGCCTGAAGGACGTGCTCATCGGCTCGCGCTACTTCGCCGAGCACCTCCCCACCGGCTATCACCCGCTGTTCGCCGTGCTGTGGGACATGATCGGCGGGCGGAACCAGAAGATCTACCAGGAGGGCTACTCGCTCGACCGCGCCCCCGAGGTGGTGGAGCGCGTTTGGCGCGCCGCCGAGGACCTCGGGCTCCAGCGCATGTTCAGCCCCCTCAACGGCGGGTACATCACGGACGACCACGTGCCGCTGATCCAGAAGGGGATCCGCGCGATCGACGTGATCGGATTCGAGAACTACCGCGAGTGGCACCACACCATGCAGGACACCGTGGACAAGGTCTCGCCCGAGACCCTGGGCGACATCGGCCGTCTGGCCCTGGCGCTGCTGCGCTGATTCGCCACGCGCCGCGTGCGTCGGGACCGTGGCGCGGACGGCGCTCGCGTAGCTTGCGCGCGTGTTCACGAGGGACGAGCGCCGCGCGCTGATCTTCCTCGCCGTCGTCACGGCGGCGGGGGGCGTGATCCGGGTGACGCGGGGCTCGGGCCCAGCAACCGCGGTGGCTGCGGTGGCGCCCGACCTCCCCGGCGAGGATCTGGTCGCTCAGGCGGCGCTGTCGCGCCAGGCCGAGGCGGCCCAGCGGCCCCTCGCACCGGGGGAGCGCGTGGACGTGGACCGCGCGACCGCGGTCGAGCTGGAGCGGCTCCCGCGCGTCGGGAAGCGGCTCGCGCAGCGGATCGTCGCGGACCGGCAGGCCAGCGGGCCGTTCGGGTCGCTGGCCGGGCTTGGCCGGGTGACGGGCGTGAGCGCCGGACTCCTGCGGGCCCTCGCGCCCTACGTCAGCTTCGGCGGCGCGGTGCCGCCGGCGGCGGCCGCCTCGCCCCTCTCCGCCTATCCGCGGCAGGCCGCGTCGGCTTCGGCCGCGTCGTCGGGTGCGGCGGCCGGGGACGCCGGCGCTGCCTGCGCCGCGCAGGTCGCTGTGAACCGCGCCACGCGCGAGGAGCTGCTGTGCCTTCCCGGCATCGGAGCCGTCCTGGCCGCGCGGATCGTAGCCGAACGGGACGCGCATGGGGCGTTCCGCGACATCGCCGATCTGGCGCGGGTTCCGGGGATCGGACGGGCGCGGATCGAGCACCTGAAGGGACACGTCACAATCCCTTGACAGGGGGGGTGGCGCCGGTACTATTCCCGATTGTTCCCTAGGCGTAGCGCGGTCTTTCCCTTTCCCACTCGGCTCGATACGATGCCGGCACCTGCGACGGCTCCTGGCGATCGTCTTGGCGACCTGCTCGTCCGCGAAGGCCTGATCACCAAAGACCAACTCGACAAGGCACTCCAGGAACAGAAGAGCAACGGCCAGCGCCTCGGTTACAACCTGGTGAAGCTGGGGTTCATCCAGGAGACCGAGATCACCAAGATGCTCGCCCGGCAGTACCGCATGCCGGCGGTGGACCTGGCGCGCTTCGAGGTGGATCCGAAGATCGTCAAGATGATCCCGGCGGACGTGGCCTTGAAGCACCTGGTGCTGCCCCTGAAGCGCGAGGGCCGCACCCTCACGGTCGCGATGGCGGACCCGACGAACCTCACCGTCCTCGACGACCTGAAGTTCATCACCCGCTACGACATCTTCCCGGTCATCGCCGGCGAGTACACCCTCCGGACCGCCATCGACAAGTACTACGAGCAGGTGGACCAGCAGCTCGACTCGCTGCTCAAGGACATCGAGGACGAGGAGGCCGAGGGCGAGCTCGAGGTTGTCGAGCAGAAGGAGGACGAGGACCAGGCCGGCACCGGCATCGGCGCCGACGACGCGCCGGTCGTCAAGCTCATCAACGCGATCCTGACGGACGCGGTGAAGCGGGGGGCGTCCGACATCCACATCGAGCCGTTCGAGCACGAGATTCGGGTGCGCTACCGCATCGACGGCGCGCTCCTGGAAGTCATGAAGCCGCCGATGAAGCTCAAGGCGGCGCTCACCAGCCGCATCAAGATCATGTCCTCGCTGAACATCGCCGAGCGCCGGGTGCCGCAGGACGGGCGCATCAAGCTCAAGATGGGCAAGCGGGTGATCGACTTCCGCGTCTCGACGCTGCCGGTGCTGTTCGGCGAGAAGATCGTGATGCGGATCCTCGACAAGGGGAACCTGACGCTCGACCTGTCGAAATTCGGCTTCGAGCCCAAGGCGGAGGCGGACCTCCTCAAGGCGATCCTCAATCCGTACGGCATGGTGCTGGTCACGGGGCCGACCGGGTCGGGAAAGACGACCACGCTGTACTCCGCGCTGTCGCGGGTCAACACGATCGAAGTCAACATCATGACGGCCGAGGACCCGGTCGAGTACAACCTGATGGGCGTCAACCAGGTGCTGGTCCGCAACGAGGTCGGGATGACGTTCGCGGCGGCGCTGAAGGCATTCCTCCGCCAGGACCCGAACATCATCATGGTGGGGGAGATCCGCGACATCGAGACCGGCGGCATCGCGATCAAGGCGGCGCTCACCGGGCACCTCGTGCTGAGCACGCTGCACACCAACGACGCGCCCTCGACCATCACGCGCATGATCGACATGGGGATCGAGCCGTTCAACGTCGCGTCCGCCGTCAACCTGATTGTCGCGCAGCGGCTGGTGCGGCGCATCTGCAAGGAGTGCAAGGCGGAGCACCAGTACGCGCCCGAGGAGCTCAAGGCGCTCGGCGGCGACACGAAGGAGTTCGAAGGGATTACCTTCTACAAGGGCCCGGGGTGCGATTCCTGCGGCGGGACCGGGTACAAGGGGCGCGCGGGGCTGTACGAGGTCATGGCGCTTTCGCACGAGCTCAGGCGCATGATTCTCAAGGGCGCCTCGACCAGCGAGCTGTCGGAGCAGGCGGTAAAGGAAGGCATGCTCACCCTGCGGATGGACGGATTGGTCAAGATCCGGAAGGGCGTCACCACACTCGAAGAAGTGGTCAAGGAAACGGCGGTAGCGTAGACACGTGACGGCACCTCAACAGCATCCGACGGCGGCGGCCAGCGTCTTCAACCTCCGCGCGCTGCTCGAGGAGATGATCGAGCGGGACGCCTCGGACCTCCACATCACGGCCGGTGCGCGCCCCCAGCTGCGGGTGGACGGCGACATCACGAGCAGCAAGATCGAAGCGGTCCTCAACCCCAAGGACACGCTGCAGCTCGCCTATTCGATCCTCACCGAGCAGCAGAAGAAGCGGTTCGAGACCGAGGACGAGCTGGACTTCTCCTTCGGCATCCAGAACCTGGCGCGGTTCCGCGGCAACGCCTTCAAGCAGCGCGGCTGCGTCTCGCTGGTGATCCGGCAGATCCCCTTCCAGGTCAAGTCGTTCGAGCAGCTCCAGCTCCCGCAGATCGTCGCCAAGCTGGCGGAGAAGCCGCGCGGGCTGGTGCTCGTGACGGGCCCGACCGGCTCGGGCAAGTCCACGACGCTCGCCGCGATGATCGACAAGATCAACAAGGAGTGGAAAGGTCACATCATCACGGTGGAGGACCCGATCGAGTTCATCCACCGGCACCAGCAGTGCATCGTCAACCAGCGCGAGGTCGGCACCGACACGAAGTCCTTTGCCAGCGCCCTCAAGTACGCCCTGCGCGAAGACCCCGACGTTGTGCTGATCGGCGAGATGCGCGACCTGGAGACGATCCAGGCCGGGCTCACCATCGCCGAGACCGGCCACCTCGCGTTCGCCACCCTGCACACGAACTCGGCGGCCGAGACGATCAACCGCATCATCGACGTCTTCCCATCGCACCAGCAGTCGCAGGTCCGCGCCCAGCTGGCGTTCGTTCTGGAGGGGATCGTCACCCAGACGCTGCTCCCCAAGGCCAAGGGGAAGGGCCGCGTGATGGCGTGCGAGATCCTGGTCTGCACCCCCGCCATCCGGGCATTGATCCGCGACGACAAGGTCCACCAGATTCAGTCGTCCATGCAGGCGGGCAAGAAGCACGGCATGCAGACGCTCAACGACTCGCTCTACCAGCTCTACATGGCCCGCGAGGTCGTGCTGGAGGAGTGTCTGCGGGTGTCGTCTGACCCGAACGACTTCCTGCGGATGATCGGCGAGCCGGTCCCGGGCGACGAGGACAACAAAGTGGCCCCCAAGGACCGGCCGCTCACCGGCGGGCTCAAGCGTTGAGCGCGCCGCGCGGAGGCCTACCTGGCCGCATGAGCGTTCTTCGCGCCGTCCGCTTCGTTTCCAGGGCGCTGCCGGGAGTTCCCGCGCGCCGAGGAGGGTGACGGATGCCGGTTTTCAACTACACTGCCAGGACCCTGACCGGGGAGCTGCAGTCGGGATCGCTCGACCTGCCGAGCCACGACGACGTCGTCGCGCACCTGCGCAAGAACCGGATGATCGTCGTGAAGATTCAGCAGGCGCCGAAGGAGATCAAGTTCTCGTTCGGCTCCGGGATCTCGACGCGCGACATCGTCATCTTCACTCGCCAGTTCGCGACCATGATCAACTCGGGCCTCCCACTGGTGCAGGCCCTCGACATCCTCTCGGAGCAGACCGAGAACAAGGCCCTCAAGGACGTCACGAAGGCGGTGGTGTACGACGTCGAGAGCGGCCACACGCTCGCCGACGCGCTGCGGAAGCACCCGAAGGCGTTCACTGAGCTGTACGTGAACATGGTCGCGGCGGGCGAGGCCGGCGGTATTCTCGACACCATTCTGCTGCGGCTGGCGGGATTCATGGAGAAGAACGACGCCCTGGTGCGGAAGGTGAAGGGCGCGGCCATCTACCCATCCGTCATCTTCTCCGTCGCCATCATCTGCGTGGTCGTGCTGCTGATCTTCGTGATCCCGGTCTTCCGGAGCATGTTCGCCGACGTGCACATGGAGCTGCCGCTCCCGACCCGCATCGTGATCGGCGCCAGCGACTTCCTGAAGGGGTATTGGTGGGCGATCGGCCTCGGCATCGGCGGTTTCATCTGGGGCATGCGCCGCTACCGCGCTACTCCGCAGGGGCGCCTCAACATCGACAGGGTGATGCTCCAAGTCCCCATCTTGGGCGACGTGATCCGCAAGTCCTCCGTGTCGCGCTTCACCCGTACCCTTGGCACCCTGATCGCGTCGGGCGTCTCGATCCTCGACGGCTTGGAGATCACCGCCAAGACTGCGGGCAACCGCGTCATCCACGATGCGGTGATGGAGTCGCGGGCGTCCATCGCGGGCGGCGAGACGATCGCCGCGCCGCTGCAAAAGTCGAAGGTCTTCCCGCCCATGGTGATCTCGATGATCGCTGTCGGCGAGCAGACCGGCGGCCTCGACGAGATGCTCAGCAAGATTGCCGACTTCTACGACGAGGAAGTGGACGCCGCGGTTGACAACCTCCTCTCGCTGATGGAGCCGGTCATGATCGTGTTCCTCGGCGTCATCGTCGGCGGCATGATCGTCGCGATGTATCTGCCGATCTTCGGCATGATCGGCGCGGTCCAATAGCAGAGGCCAGTTGCCAGACGGCGAAGTACTGAAGTGGTTACCAGTTGCCAGTCCTGAGGGGCCAGACCAGTTGCCAGTACATGCAACTTGGCTGGCCCCTCCGGGCTTGCGTCTGGTAACCGCTTCCCCCTTCGCCGTCTTGCCGTCTGGCAACCAGTCCTACTCTTGCATTCTGCAATACCCGGCCCGTAGCTTGGGGCGGTGACTACCCCCGTTCCGCAGGTCCGCCGGGCGCGTGCCGGGACGGTTCCGCCCGCGCGTACGCTGCTCAACTGGATCTACCTCGGCCGGATCACAGTGGCCTCGGCGGTCTTCCTGGCGGCGGCCCTGAGCTGGTGGGCGGCGGACCCGACCGCGCTCCTGGTGGCGTCGCTGTCGGTGACGCTCGCGTTCGTGGCGGCGGCGGGGTCGTACTGGTACACGCACGTCCGCTTCGCGGAACCGGGACAGACCTTCCTCTACGGCCAGGCGTTGTTCGACATCGCGCTGGTCACGGCGATCGCCCACATCACGGGCCCGTACTCCTACTTCGCCGCTCTGTACATCCTGGTGATCGCGATCAACGCCGTCCTCATGCCGCTGGCCAACGGTCTGCTGGTAGCGCTCCTGGCGGGCATCGTCTACACGGCCGACGTCGTGTTCGTCCAGAAGGCGGAGCAGCCGTCGGCGGCCCTCCTCCAGGTCGCCGTCTACTGGCTCGTGGCGATGGCCACGGGCTACCTGGCGAGCCGGGTGCGCGTGGCGAGGGCGCAGCATGAGAACCTCGAGGCGGAGCTGCGCCGCGTGCGGCTCGAGGCGGCGGACATCCTCCGGGACATCGGCGCCGGCGTGCTCACGCTCGAGGCGGACGGCCGCCTGGTCTACGCGAATCCGACGGCGGAGGCGCTGCTGGGGCTCAGCGCCGCGGAGCTGGAGGGACGGCCGGCGCTGGAGGAGATCGGCCGGGCGGCGCCGGCGCTGGCTGAGGCGATCCGGCGGACGGCGGAGGAGGGGCGCCGGGTGGTGCGCTCGGTGGCGGAGGTGACGGCGGGCGGCCGGTCCTTCCCGATCGGCTTTTCGACGACGGCCGTGCACGCGGAGGAGGGCACGGCCCCGTCGGTGACGGCCATCCTGCAGGACATCTCCGACGCGCGCCGCCTGGAGGAGCTGCGACTCCGGACCGAGCGGCTCGAGGCGGTGGCCGAGATCTCCGCGTCGCTCGCCCACGAGATCAAGAACCCGCTCGCCTCCATTCGCAGCGCGGTGACCCAGCTCTCGCGCCTGGCGCCGCCCGGGGCCGACGAGCGGGTGCTGGCGGGGCTGATCGTGCGCGAGAGCGACCGGCTCTCCGCGCTGCTCACCGAGTTCCTCGATTTCTCGCGGGTGCGCGTCACCCGCTCGGCCAGGCTCGACCTGGCCGAGGTGGCGGAGCGGGGCATCCAGCTGGCCCGGCAGCACCCGGACTGCACGGCGAACGCCAGGATCGCGCTGGAGGCGGCGGAGCGGCCGGTGCTGGTCGAGGGGGACGAGGACCTCCTGCATCGCGTCGTCTTCAATCTGGTCCTGAACGCCGTGCAGGCGGCGCCGGCCTCCGCCGACGTCCGCGTCCGGGTCGCGCCCGCCGCGGCGGACGATCTGCCGACCGACGTCGTGATGGAGTCGCCGCGCCTGCTCCGGGTGAGCGACCGCGGGCCTGGGGTGTCGGCGGAGGTGCTGCCCAAGCTCTTCGAGCCCTTCGTGACGGGGCGCCCGGGCGGCACCGGCCTCGGGCTCGCGATCGTCCAGCGCGCAGTCCAGGCCCACCGGGGTCTCATCTTCTGCGACACGGTGCGCGGCCAGGGGACCACGTTCACGGTGTTCCTGCCGGCGCGGTTCAGCGCCGAGGAGATCGCATGACCGACCGCCCGTCGCTGCTGATCGTGGACGACGAATCGGCGATCCTCGACAGCCTGCGCATCCTGTTCAAGAACGAGGGGTTCGAGGTGTCGGTCGCCCGCGGCGGCCCCGCGGCCCTCGAGGCGCTGGGCCGCGCCGTCCCCGAGCTCGTGTTGACGGACGTGCGGATGCCCTCGGTGAACGGCCTCGAGATCCTCGCCGCCGCGCGCGAGCGCGACCCCGACCTGCCGGTGATCCTGATGACGGCGCAGGCGGAGCTGAAGACGGCGATCGAGGCGGTGAACCGCGGCGCCTTCCACTACATCCAGAAGCCGTTCGACAACGACGAGCTGATCGCGATCTGCCGGCGCGCGCTCGAGCACCGCCAGCTCAAGGCGGAGAACCGGGTGCTGAAGCAGGAGATCCAGCGGCGCGAGCGGTCGCAGGCCGTGAAGCCGATCGGCGCCTCGAAGGTCTTTCGCGACGTGCTGCGCATGGCGGAGACCGTGGCGCCGACGGACAGCATCGTGCTGATCCAGGGGGAGAGTGGCACCGGGAAGGAGGTCATCGCCCGGTACATCCACGGGCTGTCGGAGCGGCAGGCCGGCCCGTTCCTCTCGATCAACTGCGGCGCGCTCCCCGAGGGGCTGCTGGAATCGGAGCTGTTCGGCCACGTGAAGGGGTCGTTCACCGGCGCGGTGCGCGACCACGGGGGGTTGTTCGCGGCGGCGGGCGGCGGCTCCTTCTTCCTCGACGAGATCGGGGAGATGACGCCGGCGACGCAGATCAAGCTGCTCCGCGTGCTGCAGGAGCGCGAGGCCACGCCGGTCGGTGGCACGCAGCCGGTCCCGGTGGACGTGCGGCTGATCGCCGCGACGAACCGCGACCTCGAAGACGACATGAAGGCCGGCCGGTTCCGGTCGGACCTCTACTACCGGCTCAACGTGATCGCGATCCACCTGCCGCCGCTCAGGGCCCGGAAGGACGACATCCCGTTGCTGGCCGACGCGTTCCTGCGTCGCATGGCCTCGGAGCGCGGCCAGACGCCGAAGACGATCGGGACCGACGCGATGGCGGCCATCATGGCCTGCGACTGGCCGGGCAACGTGCGCGAGCTGGAGAACGCGCTGGAGCGGGCCGCCACCCTGACCAAGGGCGACGAGATCGCGGCGGTGGCGCTTCCCGCCCGCGTGACGGAGCGCCGCGCCCCGTCGCTCGTGGCCGACCGGCCGTCGGCCAACCCGCCGCTGGACGTGGTGGAGCGCGCCTACATCACGTGGGTGCTTCAGAGCGTGGGCGGCAACAAGACCCGCGCGGCCGAAGTGCTCGGCATCGATCCGTCCACGCTGTACCGGAAGCTGGCGCGGTACGACTCCAGCTCGTCCTGACGCCCCGCCTCCGGTGAGCGGCCGCGCCGGGTGGGCGGCCGCGGCGGGGCTCGCCGTGGCCGCCGTCGTCGCGCTGAACGTCACGGCGTCCCTGGTCGGGGTCTTCTACGACGACGGGATCTACCTCGCGCTGGCGAAGAGCCTCGCCGAGGGGCACGGCTATCACTTGCTCTACCTGCCCGGTGCGCCGGGCGCGGTCCACTATCCGTTCCTCTATCCCGCGTTCCTGGCCGCGCTGTGGCGGCTCTCGCCTGCGTTCCCCGCGAACGTCGTGCTCTTCAAGGCCGCGAATGCGGTTCTGCTCGGTCTCTTCGCGGCGCTGCTCGTGCTCTATCTCCGGTCGCGGGCGGCGCAGCCGACCTGGCGAATCGCACTCCTCGTCGCGGCCGTCGTGACCGCTTTGCCGCTGGTGACCGTGGCGACGGTGCTGTTCGCCGAGCCGCTGTTCCTGGTGCTCGTCGTGGCGGCGTGTTGGGCGGCGGATGCCGCGCGAGCGGCCCCGACGCGGCGCTCCGCCTGGAGCCTCGCCGCCGCGGCGGGGTGCCTGGCCGGCGCGGCGGCGCTCACCCGGTCGGTGGGGATCGCCGTGATCGCGGGCGTCGTCGCCGCGCTCCTGCTCGCGCGCCGCCCGCGCGCCGCACTGATCGCCGGCTTGTTCGCGGCGGCGACTCTGGCGCCCTGGCTCGCGTTCGCCGCGCGGCATCACGGCGACGCGGACCCCATCCTCGCGTCGAACTACGGCACCTATACCGACCTCCTCGCGCAGGCGGGCTGGTGGCTCTCGCCCGCGAGCCTCGGCGATCTCCTGAACCCGCTCGGCGCCGTCGCCCTCGCGCCCTTCCGCGGCTGGCTCCGGTTCTACCTCGGCGTGCCGGCGCTGCTCGTGCTCGTCGCCGGGTTCGCACCCCTGGTGCGCGGCTGGAGCGCGCTGGGCTGGTCGCTGCTCGGCTACCTCGTCATCGTGTTTGCCTGGCCGTACGGTCCCGATCGGTTCCTCTGGGCCGTCTGGCCCTTCCTCGTCCTCGCGTTCGCGGCCGGCCTCGCGCGCGTCTGGTCGCGGCTCGCGGAGGTGCGGCAGCCCTTCGCGCGGATCGGCCGGTGGTGCGTGGCCGCCGTCGCGGCGGCCGTCGTCCTCGGCTACGGGTTCTATCAGGTGCGCGGCTACGCCCGAGGGGACGCGATGGCGCTGCAACGGGGGATCTCGGCGACGATGGGAGAGATCCTGCCCTGGATCCGGGAGGCGACGCCGGCGGACGGGGTGGTGGCGGGAGAGGACGAGGCGCTGCTCTGGCTGTACACCGGCCGGCGGGCGGTGCCCAACTACGTCTGGCGCTACCGCGGGCGCGGGGAGGAGAGCCTGGGCCCCGATTCGCTGCGCGCCTGGCTCGACCGCGCGGGGGTGACGCATGTCGTGCTGACGGGGCCCGGCTCGGATGCGGCTCCGACGCTGAACCGGCTGCTGGAGCGGAAGCCGGGCTATCTGCGGCTGATGCGGGTGTGGCCGGGCTCGGTGCTGGCGTTCGCGGTGGAGCGCGCCCCCGCCGGCCCGGGCAGCGCGGGAGGGAAGGCGCCGTGAGCGACGCGCGGCCGGATGTCTCGGTGGTCATGCCCTGCCTCAACGAGGCGGCGACGGTCGCGACCTGCGTCGGGAAGGCGCGGGCCGCGCTGGCCGCTGCGGGGCTCGAGGGCGAGGTGGTCGTGGCGGACAACGGTTCGGAGGATGGCTCGCCCGCGGTGGCGGCCGCGGCGGGGGCGCGCGTGGTCGGCGCCCCGATCCGCGGCTACGGGGCGGCGTATCTCGCGGGGCTCGAGGCCGCGCGTGGCACCTACCTCGTTCTGGGCGACGCGGACGACACCTATGACTTCGGCGCCGTACCAGAGTTCGTGGCGGCCCTGAAGGCGGGCAACGACGTCGTCCTGGGCTCGCGGTTCCGCGGGCGCATCCTGCCGGGCGCGATGCCGTGGCTCCACCGCTACGTCGGGAACCCCGTCCTGTCGGGCATCCTGAGTCTCTTCTTCGGCGCGCGCATCTCGGATGCGCACTGCGGTCTCAGGGCGATGACGCGGTCGGCGAGCGAGCGGATGCGCCTGAAGTCCACCGGGATGGAGTTCGCGTCGGAGATGGTGGCGGTGGCGCTGCGCCACGGGCTCCGGGTCGCGGAGATCCCGATCACCTACTATCCCCGCGGCGGCACGTCCAAGCTCCGCAGCTTCCGCGACGGCTGGCGGCACCTGCGCTTCATGCTGCTGCTCTCGCCCACGCCCCTGTTCCTGATCCCGGGCGTCCTGGCGGTGGCTCTGGGGCTCTTCGGGCTGTTCGCGCTGCTCCCCGGCCCGGTCCACCTGGGCTCGCTCACCTTCGACTACCACTTCATGTTCGTGGCCAGCGCGCTCGCCATCCTCGGGGTGCAGCTGGTGTTTCTCGGCCTCGCCGCGAAGACGTACGCGCGCGCCGCGCTCCCGGAGCGGCGCGATCCCTGGGTGGACTTCCTCGACCGTCGCTTCACGCTCGAGCGCGGGCTGCTGGTGGGCCTGAGCCTCGGGGCGGCGGGGCTGGGGATCAACGCCTGGATCCTGTGGATCTGGCTCGCGGCCGGACGCGGCCAGCTGTTCGCCGTCCAGCTGGCGCTGCTGGGACTCAGCCTGATCGTGGTCGGGGCCCAGATCGTCTTCGGCTCGTTCTTCATCAGCGTGCTCAGGGACGACGGCCGCCGATGAACCTCGGCGTCTCGGCGATCGTGCCGACGCTGAACGGGGCGCGTACCCTGCCGGTGCTGCTGGCGGCGCTGGAGCGGCGCCGCGGTCTCGAGCTCGCCGAGATCGTCGCGATCGATTCCGGATCGCGGGACGGCACGCGCGAGCTGCTGGCGGAGGCCGGTGCGAAGGTGCTCGATCTCGGGGGCGCACGGTTCGGACACGGCAGCGCGCGCAATCGCGCGGCCGAGGCGTCGTGCGGAGAGGCGTTGCTCTTCATCACGCAGGACGTGGAGCCGGTGGGCGACCGGTGGCTGGCGGCGCTGCTGGAGCCGCTGGCCGACGCGCAGGTCGCAGGCGTGTTCGGGCGCCAGGTGCCGCGGGATGCCTCCCCGGAGGAGACCTTCCTGGCGAAGGTCAACTACGCGGGACGGCCGCGGCGGCTGACCGCGGCGGACGCCGGGGCCTTCGGCCCGGGGACCATCCTCTTCTCGAGCGCGTTCGGCATCGTGCGGCGGTCGGTGTGGGAGCGACTGCCGTTTCCCGAGATGGTGATGAGCGAGGACCAGGCGTGGGCGATGGCCGCGCTGAAGGCGGGGCACGAGATCGCGTACGAGCCGCGGGCGGAGGCGTATCACGGCCATCGCTTCTCCTTCGGGCGCGCGTTCCGCCGCAACTTCGACAGCGGCTCGTCGCTCCAGACGCTGGCGCTGGCGCGCGGGGCGTGGCGGTCGGGGCCGCGGCATCTCGCGCGGGAGCTGCGCTGGGTGGCGTCGCAGCACGGGGTGACGGCCGCCCTGCACGCGCTCGTGTACGAGGCGGTGCGGATGGGCGGTTTCCAGGCGGGCCGCGCGGAGAAGGTGCTGCCGCGCGGCCTGGTGCGGCTTCTGGGAGAGGCGCCGCGGTGACGGCGGGCCGCAACGGCGGCGCCGCGCCGGGAGGCACCGAGGCCCGCCGGGCCGTGTCGAACGCGGGGCTGAACCTGCTCGCGGGCTCGCTGCCGTTCCCGCTGGCGCTCTTCACCGTTCCCGCGGTGATCGCTGGCTTCGGGGTCGAGCGCTACGGCGTGCTCGCCACCGCCGGCGTGGTGCTGGCGTACTTCGCACTGCTCGACGTCGGCCTCGGGCGCACGAGCACCCGCTTCATGGCGCGCTCGCTCGCCGAGGGCTCGCGGGTCGGCGAGACCTTCTGGACGGTGGCGGCGCTCGCCGTCCTCGTCGGCGTGGCTGGGGCGGGCGTGATGCTGGCCGTGGCGTCCCCGCTGGTGCGCCATCTGCTTCGGGTGCCGCCCGCTCTGGCGGGCGAGAGCGTCGCCGCGTTCGAGATCCTCGCGGCGGCGGTGCCGTTCGCCATCGTCATGCCCACGCTGCTCGGCGCGCTCGAGGCACAGCGGCGCTTCGACCTGGTGGCGGCGATCCAGGTTCCCGCAAGCACGCTGGGGCTGCTCGCGCCGCTGCTGGTTCTCCCGTTCACTACGCGGCTTCCGGCCGCGATCGCGGCCATCGCGGTGGTGCAGGGCGCGGGGTGCGTCGCAGCGGGGATCACGTGCTGGCGCGTGCTGCCCGACGAGAGCGCACGGCTGCGTCCGGCGGCGGCCAGGGAGCTGCTCGGCTTCGGACGGTGGGTCGCCATCTCGAACGTCGTCGGCCCGCTGATGGTGAACGCCGACCGGCTTGCGATCGGGGCTCTCCTGTCGATCCGCGCCGTGACCTTCTACGCCGCGCCGTACGAGATGGTGACCAGACTGCTGCTGGTGCCGTCGAGCCTGCTGCGCGCGCTCTTCCCGCTGTTCAGCGCCGACCGCACGAGCGACGTGCGCGACGCCAGGCGGCTGGCTGTCGGCGGTGCGGGCGCGATCGCGCTGGTGATGGGGCCACTGGCGGTGTTCCTCGTGGCGCTGGCGCCCGAGCTGCTCCGGCTCTGGCTGGGGCCCGAGTTCGCGCGCGCGTCCGCGCCGAGCCTCGAGCTCCTGGCCGTGGGCGTGATGATCAACGGCCTCGCGCTGGTGCCCTACTCGCTGCTGCAGGCGCTGGGGCGGCCGGACGTGTGCGCGAAGTTCCACCTCGCCGAGCTCGTGCTCTACGTCCCGATGCTCCTGCTGTTTCTGCGCTGGTGGGGGATCACGGGGGCGGCGGCCGCGTGGACGCTGAGGGTGACGCTCGACGCGGGCCTGCTGCTGGTGGCCGCTCGCCGCCTGGTCGGCGCAGCGGAGCACGCCGGTCGGCTGGCCGCTCTGCTGCGGTACGGCGTGCTGCTTGTGGTCGCGCTCGTACTGGCGGCGCTGGCCGCGCCCCGCGGGGCCGCCGTCTCCGCGACGGCTGCGGTCGTGCTGGCGGCGGTTGCGCTGGGCGCGGGATGGACGCTGGCCCTGGATGGCGCGGAGCGTGCGGCCGCGACGGCCCTGCTCGGTCGTCTCCGGCAGGTGCGAGTGTAGGCGTGGCCGGCACGCCGGGGCCCCTCGACGCCCAGCTTGAGCCGGCGGGGCCGTGCCCGGTCTGCGGCGAGACACGGCGCACCGTCGCGTGCGGCGACCTGACCGATCGACTGTGCGGGACTCCGGGGAGTTGGAGCCTGTGGCGGTGCGACGGCTGCGGGCTGCTGATCCTCGATCCGCGCTACTCCCCAGGACAGATCGCTCGCGCGTACGAGAACTACGGCTTTCACCTCGGTCTGGACCCCGTGGACGCGGAGTCGGGAGGGAAGGGGCTGGCGCGCATCGTCCCGCGCGCGAGCCTCGCGCACTCCTTCGGCTACGAGGACGGGCTCTCGCGCTGGCGCCGCGCGCTCGCGTTGCTCGCGTTGCCCTTTCCCGAGGGGGCGGAAGCCGTGGGGTTCTCGGTCATGTACCTTCGGGCCGTTCCGGGGGGCGAGGTTCTCGACGTCGGGTGCGGAGGGGGCGCGTTCCTCGCGCGGATGCGCGGGCTGGGATGGCGCGTCCTCGGGGTCGAGCCGGATCCCGGCGCGGTGAAGGTGGCCACCGAAGTCCGCGGCCTGGACGTGCGGCTGGGAACGCTCGAGACGCAGGGGCTCTCCGCGGACCGGTTCGACGCCGTGACGAGCAGCCACGTCATCGAGCACGTCCACGATCCGCTCGCGTTCCTGCGGGAGTGCACGCGGGTAAGCCGGCCCGGCGGGCAGGTCGTGGTGGTCACGCCGAACACCGAGAGCCTCGGCCGGCGCCGGCACGGCACGAGCTGGCTGGGGCTCGATCCCCCGCGCCACCTCCACCTCTTCTCGTGCGCCAACCTGCGGCGGCTGGCGGAGCGCGCCGGACTGCGCGTGGTGAGCGTTCGCAGCAGCGTGCGGAACGCGGAGTTCACCTGGCTGCTGGGGCGGGGCGTGCTGAAGGAGTGGCCGCGCCCCGGACAGCGCCCGCCGCGGGGCTGGGCCGGCCGGCGGGCGCGGGCCTTTCAGCTGGCCGAATGGGTGCGGACGCTCGCGGGGCGGGAGGCGGGGGAGGAGATCGTGCTGATCGCGACGAAGCCATGAGGGGCGCGCCGCAGGTCAGCGTGATCATCCCGACCTGGAACGGGTGCGACCTGCTGCGCGCGGCGCTGCAGTCGCTGCGCGCGCAGAGCTACCGGGATTTCGAGGCCGTGGTCGTGGACAACGGCTCGAGCGACGGAACGGCCGCGATGCTGCGGGCGGAATTCCCCGAGGCCGTGATCGTGGCTTTTCCGGAGAACCGCGGCTTCGCGGTCGCGATCAACGCCGGCCTGCACGCCGCGCGCGGGCGCTATCTGATGTTGCTCAACAACGACGCGGAGGCGGAGCCGCGCTGGCTCGAAGCGCTGGTCGCGGTCCTGGACGCGCGAGCGGAGGTGGGTTCGGTCGCGAGCAAGATGCTCACCGCGCGGGATCCCTCGGTCGTGGACTCTGCCGGCGCGGCGATGGGGCTGTTCGCCTACGACATCGGGCGCGGCGAGCGCGATGGGGCGCGGTTCGAATCGGCGTGCGAGATCCTCTGCCCCTGCGCCGGGGCGGCCGCCTACCGCCGCGAGCTGTTCGACGCGGTCGGGCTGTTCGACGAGGCGTTCTTCGCTTGGTTCGAAGACGTCGAGCTCGGCATCCGGGCACAGTTGGCCGGGTTCCGCTGCTGGTTCGAGCCCCGAGCCCGGGTGCGGCACCACGCGCACGCCAGTGCCGGCCAACTCAGCATACCCAAGACCGTCTTCACGGTGCGCAACGCGCTGCTGCTCTTCGTGCAGACGATGCCGCTGCGTCGGCTGGTGCCGTGCGCGCCGCTGCTGTTCTTGTGGCCGTTCCTCGATCCGATCTTCAGCGGGCGGCCGCTCCGGGCGACCGTGAGAGGCTGGCTCGCGTTCTGGCCGTTGCTCCCCCACGCGCTGCGCGCGCGGCGCCGGAACTACGCGGCGCGGCGGGTCGCCGTCTCCAGGCTGACCGCGCTGCTCGAATCGCCCGCGCCCGACTTCGGGCGGGCCCTGCGGCTGCTCGTCGCGAGGGTGCGCGGGGCTGCGGCGTCGGCGGACGCGTGAGCCGGGAACGGCGTTCGCTCGCGCTGATCGCCGCCGGCGCCCTCGCCGCGCGGCTGATCCTCCTGCTCGCGCGCGGCGACTACATCGTCTACGACGAAGGCTATTACCTGCTGCTGGCCCGCAGCCTGCGCGCCGGGACCGGCTTCGCGCTGAACGGGCTCCCGCACGTGGCGCTCTCGCCGCTCCAGCCGGTGCTCGTGGCCCTGGCGTCGGCCGCCGGCGTGCCGGACCTGTGGGCCTCGCGTCTCCTGGCCGCGCTGTGCGGTGCGTTGCTGGTCTTGCCGGTCGGCGCGCTGGCGCGGCGCGCCGGTGGAGAGCGGGCGGTGCTGCCGGCGGCGGTCCTCACCGCCGCGAGCCCCGCCCTGATGAGCTTCGTGCCGTTCTTCCCGGGCCGGAGCTGGAACCTCTACTTCGGCAGCGAGCCCCTCTTCCTCCTGCTCGCCTTCGGCGCCGTCGCGTGCGCCGTGCGCGCGGAGTCCGGGTCGTGGAGGTGGTCGCTGGCGGGCGGCGTGCTCACGGCGCTGGCCTATCTGACGCGCTTCGAGGGTGCGCTCCTGGCCGGCGTGCTGCTCGTGGTACTGGCGGTGCGACTCGCGCTCCGGCGCGAGAGCGCGGCCGCGTGGCGTCGGCTCGCGCTGGGCGCGGCGGCGGGGGCGTTGGTCGCGTCGCCGTATCTGGGGTATCTGCATCGGGAGCTGGGGCGTTGGGCCTTGAGTGGCCGGGTTCAGGCTGCGACGGCCCCGGGAGCGGGGGAATCGCCGTCGGCGGTCGAAGGAGCAAGAAGTGGAGGCCAGGTTCTGAGCGCATTCGTCTGGCAAGGGGAACCGGACGCCTTCCTCCGGGCGCTGTATGGCCTCGATGCGGCGGGAACGCGGATGGCCTCGCAGTACTGGGGCGTGCAGGGCAGCAGCCCGCCGACGCCGGCGACCCCGGTGCCGACAGCCGGCGCCCGACAGCCCTCCGACTCGGCGCGGGTGCCAAGCGCGTCGGTGCACCGCGGCGCGCTGCGCGTCTGGTGGGAGGGCATCAATGCCGTGATGCCGTGGTGGCTGCTTGCGATCGCGCTGGTCGGACTCGCGCTGGGTGCGCGCCCGGCGCTGGTATGGATCTTCACCCTTGCCGTCTGCGCCACTGTGCCGTCCGTCCTCACCTATGTGGAGCCGCGCAGCCTTCTGCCGCTCGCGCCCCTCGCCGCGATCTATGCGGGCGTCGCCCTGGCGCGGGTCCGGGAGCGGGCGCCCAGCCGGATGGCCGCTCCTGCGACCGTCGCGCTGCCGGGTCTGGTTGCGCTGGCGCTCGCCTGGCCCGCGGTGCGTGACGGGGTGCAGGCCTGGCCCCAAGCCACGCCGCTGCAGCAGGTGGCGAGCGCGCGACGCACGGTCGGCGAATACCTCGCACAGCACCTGCCGCCTGACGCCACAGTGATGAGCTGGCATCCCGCGATCGCCATCTGGGCCCGGCGGGACTGGCGCGTGCTCCCGTACGAGTCGTTCGACCGCGTCGCCGCCTACGCCGTGCGCGAGCGGGCGGCGGCGATCGTCTTCTCCCGGTTCGAGCCCTCGCCGATCCCGCAGCCGCCGCGGGCCTTCACCGTCGTGCTGCCGGCAGCCGTCCCGTCCGCCGGCGCACGGATCCAGCTCCAGCCCGTGGACGAGACGCCGCTCCTGTTCGTCGGGCGCATGGTCGCCCCGGCCGCACGGTGAGTCGCGCGAGCCGCTGGCCGGCGCTGGTCGTCCCCGCGGCGCTGGCGCTGCTCGCCGCGTGGTCGCTGATCCCCGTCGGAGCCTGGTGGGCGGGGACGGACATCCGGTACTTCCGCACGGCCTGGGAAATCTGGCTGTGGGGGACGCTCATCGCGGCCGGCATCGCGGTCGCGCTCCTGGTCCTGACGCGCGGCCGCGCCGCGGTGGCGCCGGTCGAGGCATGGCGCCGCTACGGCGCGGGGGCGGCGGCCGGGCCGTTCGTCGGCACGGTGGCGGCGACGCTCGCCGTTCTCGCCGTGCTGATGTGCCTCCTGGTCTTCTCGGGGAATCCGCGCAACGTCGACGGCTTCGCCCAGCTCTTTCAAGCGCGGATCTTCCTGGCGGGGAGACTGTGGGCCGCGCCGCCGCCCGAGATCGCCAACTTCGCGACGCTCCACGTCGTCTTCTCGCCGCGGTGGTTCTCGCAGTATCCCCCCGGCCAGTCACTGGTGCTCGCCGCCGGATTCGCCCTCGGCGCCTGGTGGCTCCTGAACCCGCTGTTCGCCGCCCTGCTGGTCGCATGCGCCTGGCGCGTGGCGCGCTGGTGCGCGGACGAAGCCGCGGCGCGGCTGGCCGTGCTGCTTCTCTGTATCTCGCCGTTCGTCGTCGCGGTGTCGGGGAGCGAGATGAGCCACCTGCCGGCCGCGGCGCTCGGGATGGCGGCCGCGGCGGCGGCCGTGTCCGTCCGTCCGGGAAGATGGTGGGGCGGGGCGGCGCTCGCGGGCGCCGCGCTCGGAGCGGCGGCGATGTTCCGGCCGCTCGACGCCGTCGCCGCGGCGGTGCCCGTGGCGCTGACCCTGTTGCTCGCGGCGCCCGGCCGCCGAGGCGTCGCGGTGCTGGCCGTGACGGCGCTGGCGGGGGCGATCTGCTCGCTGCCGACGCTCTGGTACAACCGCGCGACGACGGGCCGCTGGCTCGAGTTCGGATACGTGTACCTCTGGGGCCCGGGGCATTCGCCGGGCTTCCATCCCGTGCCGTGGGGCATCCCGCTCACGCCGCTCCGGGCCGTGGGGCTGACGGGGCTCGACCTGCACCAACTCAACCGCTACCTGTTCGACGCGCCGTTCCCCATCCTCGTGCTGATCGCGCTCGGCCTCGTGGCCGGACGCCGCCATCTCGGCCCGCGTGATGCGGTCCCCGTGGCCGGCGTCGTGACGCTGGTCGGTCTGCTGTTCTTCTACTGGCACCGGGACTGGTTCTACGGCCCGCGCTTCCTCTTCACCGCCGTGCCCTGGGTCGTGATCCTGCTCGCGCGCAGCCTTACGGCGCTGAGGAGGAGCGGGCGCGAGATCTACCCCGGCGTGACCAGCGGGCTCGCCACGGCTTTCGCCGGTGCGGTGGTGCTCCTGTTCGGCCTGGTGGCGGTGACGCCCGGCACGGTGGCCGCGTACGGCCGCGCGACGCCGGTCTTCGACCTGCACCCGGACCGCGCGGCGCGGCGTGCCGGCATCTCGCACGCGGTCGTGGTCATCCCGGACGGGTGGGGGTCGCGGCTCATTGCGCGGATGTGGGCCCTGGGCGTCCCGCCGGTCCGCTCGACGCGACTCTACGCCGCGATCGACGCCTGCACGCTGGAACAGTCGCTCGACGTGGCGGCGCTCGATGCGAGCGGCGCGAAGCGCGCGCGTCTCGGCGCGACCCTCGACTCCCTGGCGGCGCTGGACCGCCCGGGAGTGCGCTACGGCGTCACGCAGGACTCCAACCTCCGGCTTCCGGCCGATTCGACCCTGCCCGAGGCCTGCCGCGAGGAGCTGATGCGCGACGCGTCGGGGTTCATCGAGTTCTCGCCCTTCCTCTATCTCAACCGGCCGAGCCTCGACGGCGACATCGTGTGGGCGCGCGACCTGGGCAAATGGAATACGCCGCTGTTCGCGCGCTATCCGGACCGCGCGCTGTACCGGTTCGCGCCGCTGGAGCCCGGCGGCACTCCCCGCTTCACGCCGCTCGAGCGCGCGGCGCCCGGCGATGCCCTCCGGTAGGGCGTACGCGGCGGTGCTCGCCGTCGCCCTCGCCGCCTCGGTGACCAGCCTGGCGAACGGCTTCGTGTTCGACGACGTGCGCGTCGTCGAGCAGGACGCGCGCGTGCACTCGCTGGGCCGCCTTCCGGAGCTGCTGACGGGCCCGTACTGGAGCAGTGACTACGCCAACAGCGCCTACCGGCCAGCGACCTCGGCGTCGTTCGCGGTGAATTGGGCCATCGGCGCGGGCCGGCCCGTGGTCTTCCATGCGATGAACGTGGCTCTGCATCTGGCCGTAGTGGCGCTCGTCCTGGCGCTGGCGTCGCTCGTGCTCGCCGGGCCGGGGGCGGTGGCTTCGGCAGAAGGGCGAGATCCTGCGGACGGCGCAAAGAAAGCTCGTGCCGCCAAAGCGGGATCGGCTGGCGCCGTGGTCGCCGCGCTCTGGTTCGCCGTGCAGCCGGTGCACGTCGAGGCAGTGGCCAACGTGGTGGGCCGTGCGGAGCTGCTCGCGGCCGCCGGCTATCTCGTCGCGGTGCTCGCGTACCTGAAGCTCGGCGACGACGCGGCGGTCCGGCCGCGGGGCGTGCGGAGCGGAGCCCTCGTGCTCGCCGTGCTGGCCGGCGCCGCGGTCGCGTTCGGGGCGAAAGAGCACGCGCTCACCTTGCCGGTCGTCCTGGTGCTGGCGGACGCGTGGCGGGCACGCTCGCGCCGCGAGCCGCTGCGGGGGCGCATCGGGAAGAACGCTCTACTCCTGGGCGGCGTGCTCGCACTTGCCCTCGGCTACCTCGCCGCGCGCGCCCACGCCGTGGGCGGCTCGTTCGCCACCGGCGTCGCGGCTCCCGGATTGGAGGGCGCCTCGATGTGGGGGCGCGCGCTCGTCATGGCGCCGGCGGTGCTGGTCTGGCTCGAATGGTTGATCGTTCCGCTGCATCTCTCGGCCGACTATCTGCCGAACGAATTCGTGCCGCGCGCCGAGCTCGGGCTCGCCCAGATCGCGGGCTTTCTGGCGCTGGCGACGCTGCTGTGGTCCGCGGTGGCCGCGCGGAAGCGCGCGCCCGGCGTCACCGTCGGCATCGTCTGGATGCTTATCACCGCGGCGGTCGCGGCGAACGTGGTCTTCCCGACCGGTGTGATCCTGGGCGAGAGGCTCGCCTATCTCCCGTCGGTGGGCGCCGCGGTGGCGGTCGGCGCGCTGTGGCAGCTGCTGCCCCCGGGCAGGCTCCGGTGGCCGGTCACCGCGACCGTGCTTGCGCTGCTGGCGGCGCGCACGCTGGAGCGCATCCCGGTCTGGCACGACGAGCAGCGGTTGCTTGCCGCGCTGGGGCGCGACGCGCCGGATTCGTATCGCACGCACTGGGGTCTGGGGGCGGAGGCGTTCAAGCGGGGCGCGTTCGCGGAGGGAGAGCGCGAGATGCAGGCTGCGATCCGCATCAATCCCGCCGATGCGGCGCTGGTCCAGGAGCTTGGCGAGCGCTATCTCGAGACCGGCCTGTTCGCGCCGGCGGCGCGCTACTTCGAGGCCTCATACCGGCTCGACCCGACCCGGAGCGATGCGGCGGTGCGCGCCGCCTTCGCCTGGCTCAAGGCCGGGCGGCCGGACTCTTCCGCGGCGATCGGCGACGCCGCGCTGCGGCGCACCCCGGACGCGCCCGCGCTCCTGATCTCCACGGGCGAGGCGTATCTGGACCTCGACCGGCCGAGGGACGCGCTGGCGCTCGCGCGCCGCCTGGCCTGGCTGGCGCCGGGTGTCTGGTGGTACCAGCAGACCGCCGGTTACGCGGCCGCGCGCAACGGACGATGCGACGAGGCCCGCGCTCGGCTCGAGCGGGCGGTGCGCCTGGCGCCGGCGGAGCGGGGACCCGCGGAGATGCTGCGCCGCCTGGACGGCGGCCCCGCCTGCGGCCTCGGATCGGGGCGCTCGTGACTAGGGCGCGGGCGGCTCTGCTGGCAGCCGCGGTGGCGGCGGTGGTCTACCTCCCGTCGCTGGGCAACCGGTTCGCCCTCGACGACGGCGCGATCGTGGAGCGGAATCCCGCTGCCCATTCGGTGGGCGCGGCGGTGGAGGCCTTCGGACACACCTACTGGCCGCCCGGGCACGCGGCCGGGCAGTGGCGTCCCCTAGTCATTCTCTCATTGGCCGTGGATTGGCAGGTCTCCGGCGGCAGCCCGGTCTGGCTGCACGCGGTAAACGTGGCGTGGCACGCGGCGGCGACCGCCCTCCTCGTGCCGGTGCTCGCCGCGTACGTGCCGGTGGCGGCGGCGCTGGCGGGCGCGATCGTCTTCGCGGTGCACCCGGTGCACGTGGAGGCGGTGGCCAACCTCGTCGGTCGCGCCGAGCCGATGGCCGCCGTCTTCCTGATGCTGGCCGTTCTTGCCGGTCGCGCGGTGCGCCGCAGGGTGCGCGAGGGCCGGGCTTCGTGGCCGGCCGAACTGGCGCTGTTCGGGGCCGTCGTCGCCGGCCTCCTCACCAAGGAGCACGCGGCGGTGGCCGTCGCGCTCCTTGCCCTGGACGACTTGGCCACGAGGGAGGCGCTGCCGCAGTCCCTGCCGTGGCGGGACTACGCCGTCGTCGTGGCCTTCACGGCGGTGTGGTTCCTGGTGCGGCGCGGAATCGATGCCGGCCAGTCGTTCACGATGCTGGCGCCGACCTTCTTCGGCCTCGGTGCGGCCGGTCGGATCAGCACGATGCTTCCGGTCGTCTTCGTGCTCGTCCGGCTGCTGATCTGGCCGTTCGATCTGTCGCCGGACTACTTCCCCGAAGTTGTCCCCCGGCTCGAACACCCGACGCTCCTGGGCGGCGCGGGGCTCCTGCTTCTCGTGGCGCTCGCGGTCCTGGCCGTGCTGACCTGGCGGCGCAGCCGCGCGCTCTCGGCCGGTCTGTGCATCGTCGGCATCGCGTGGCTGCCGACGGCCAACCTGCTCTTTCCGACTGGAATCGTCCTGGCGGAGCGCACGTTGTACCTCGCAACGACGGGAGTGGCGCTCGTCGCGGCCGCCGGCTTCGCGTGGCTCGCTGGGCGGCACGGCGCGCGCGTCGCCATGGTGGCGACGGGATGCGTCGCCGTGGCGTTCGGCGCGCGCGCGGTGTCGCAGATCCCGGTCTGGCGGGACAACCGCGACCTCGCCCTGTGGGCACTCGAGGTCCACCCCGAGGCCTATCGCGCGCATCAGACCGCCGCGCGCGCCCTCGTCCGCCTCGGCGATCTCCCGGACGCCCTGCGCCAGTACGCCGTCTCCATCGAACTCTACCCGCTGGACCACTACAACCTCACTGAGGCGGCCGCCGCGGCGCTGGACGCGGGCCGCGTCAGCCTGGCGCTTGATTACCTGCGTCGCGCCGAGCGGCTGAACGGCTCGTATGGCCTGGCTCAGGTCCTGCTCGCCAAGGCGCTGCTCGCCGTGGGCGCGCCGCGCGATGCGCTCGCCCACGCCAAGCGTGCCGTCGCCCTCCTGCCGCGCCACCCCGAGGCGGCCCGGATGCTGGCGGCCAGCTACATGGCGCTGGCCCAGCCGGACAGCGCGCTCGCCGTCTGGCCGGCCTTGCTTGGCCGCGGCGGACCCCCCTTCGAAGCGTGGCTCCTCGAGGCATCGACGCTCGCGTCGGCGCGCTCGCCCGAGCGGGCGCGCATCGCACTGGACTCGGCGATGCGCTATGCCGCCTCGGACAGCACCGCGCCGCGCCGGCTCGCCGAGGTCCGCGCCCTGATTGAGAAAGCCGCCGGCCCTTAACGCCCATTGCGAGGAGCGAGGCGCCTTGCAGAACGCAAGACTGAAGGGGTGCCAAAGGGCCCATCGGAGCGGTTGAGAATGCCACGTATCACCAGCAATCACAACGTGTTAACCAAGAACACCATGGGGGTGGCACAGCCGTTGCTCCTTGGTTGGCTGGCGCTTCCAGTTTGCTTCACACATCTCCGGAGGTGGGATCCGTGCGTAACACCAAGGGCTTTACCCTGATCGAGCTTCTGATCGTGGTGGTCATCATCGGCATTCTGGCCGCCATCGCGATCCCGAAGTTCGCGAACACGAAGGAGAAGGCGTACATCGCGTCGATGAAGTCGGATCTGCGCAACCTGATCACCGCGCAGGAGGCCTACTTCGCCGACAACGTGACCTACGCGAGCACGACGACG
>Ga0187866_1000340_pt1 | contig 56805 bp, 49 predicted proteins | sample June2016WEW_11_1_3_FD_133013 | JGI IMG/M metagenome (GOLD analysis project Ga0187866, IMG submission 133013) | Peatland microbial communities from SPRUCE experiment site at the Marcell Experimental Forest, Minnesota, USA - June2016WEW_11_150 | ecosystem: Environmental > Terrestrial > Soil >... | reverse complement strand
GTGAGCTCGTTGAGGAAACCAGTAACGTTGTCAAGAAACGCGATCCTGTTAGCGCCATACTCCGCGAAGTAAATTCGGTTGGAACTACCACCAAATGCGCCAGCTCGTCCTGTAACAATGTTGAGCGAATTGGCACTAACGCCGCCCCACTCGTAGATTTTGTTAGTCCCCGGATCTAGCAGACCCAGTCTGGCCGATGAGTTCTCAGTAAACCAGATTCTTCCACTACTATCTGCACTGATACCGCCAAGTTGGGCGCTTCCAGTTGGGACAGGCCATTCGAGCAGTTTCAAATTCAGGGGGGCAGCGGCGGCCACAGGCGACAATGCGAAACTGCCACTCGAAATGAGTGCAACAACCAAAATGGCTGCGACTAGTACAGTTCTAATCGGACGCATAGCTCTGCCTTCCAATAACCTATAGACCGGAAACCAACGAATTAAAGGCCACTTTTCCCTCGAAAAAGCTGACACGCAAATTTGGCGCAAATACAATGCCTGCTAGAGAACAAACCAACCTCCTTCAGAGCAATAAACTGAAACTTCTAAGTCAATCATGTTTGAATAGGCTAATGCTTCGTCTTTTGCCAAATCTGACACCATTTCGAATCGTTCATCGAACTACGCGTCGATGAATCCCCTTTAGGGGCTTCACCGGAATCACCCCCGATGTACACCCAAGCAAGGATTAGAAGAATCCAAGCGTGCAAAGCCGTGAAATTCACCCGTGGTTTGGACCCTCCTCCCACACAAAAGGACTGGATGTATAGTGCATAAGCTATCTAGATTTTATTATACACCGAAAGTCTGGTTAGAGCTAGAACTCTACAGTTGAATCATCTTGACTTTTCCTTCGAGCGTTGAAGTTACAGTGTTGATTCCTGCGCACAATGAAGAGAAACGAATGGAATCTTGTCTCACGAGGCTCAGCGAGTTTCTGAGGTTGAATCACCCCTCATCAGAAATCGTGATCAGTGAAGATGGCAGTACAGATAGGACAATTCAGATCGTGAACGAGTTTAGGAAGCAGAATCCGAGCGGAGTACCGATTACTTTACTCCACGCTGTGGGGCGGCTCGGGAAGGGGGGAGGCCTGAAGCGGGGTATCGAAGCAGCTCAGGGTGAATTCACCGTGTTTACCGACACTGACCTTCCGGTCCCTCTCGACACCATTACGGAATCGGTTGAGCTTCTGAAGGCCGGCGCGGATGTTGTTGCGGGAAGTCGCGTTATGAAGGGCAGCAGTAGGGATGAGCCTTTCCGGAGGAGAGCGTTGAGCAGGGGATTCCATGTTCTTGCAAGGGTCCTGTTAGGTATGCGTTGGGATTCCCAATGCGGGTTTAAGGCGGTTAGAACTAGCGTCGGGCGCGCTGCTTTCTCTAAGATAGTTAACCCGGGTTTTGCGTATGATGTGGAATTCTTACTGAAGGCGAAACGTATGGGCGCTAAGGTTGTTGAACTTCCTGTCCAGTGGCGTTACAGCAAGGATACTTCCATGAAGCTATCCAGAGACATCTTCGGAATGTTCAGGGAGCTACTGCGAATCTTCGTACAGACACACTTTCCAGAATCAGAAAAATGAGCAGCCTTTCACTCCTTCAGAAAACTTCTAATGGCCAGCATGTTTGCAGGTTAGCTTGTGTTTTCCTTGCTGAGGGAGGGCTTACGCGATTTCGTAAACCTAGCGAGACGCGACAATGAGTTCAAGTTAATTCTCGTTGTGGCGACAACCCTATGGATCTATACAACCATCACAAAACTCCCGTTCATAGCGCCGAGTAACTATAGTGACGTAGGATACCTCTGGTTTCGAGACGTATACCTGGGCCAGCATAACATGGCCATCCCGTATGTAGCCTACAAGCTCGAGTATCCTCAGGTGATTGGAGCCATAATATGGCTTGGACAGGCAATCGGAACCTATCTGCCAATTGTTTTGGATCAGTACAACACGTACATGGCCGCTGAATCCATCCTCCAATACCCGTTCATGATTGGCACAATCTACAACATCTACATGCTCTGCACGAAATTGCGAATTGACAGGAAACGCATCTACCTGTACCTGCTCTCCACTTTGACATTTATTGTATATGGATTCTACAACTGGGACTTCGTAGTCGCATACTTTGTCAGCTTAGCCATATGGTTCTACCTTGAGAAAAGATACGATGCAAGTTCGCTAGCCCTGGCGGGTGGAATACTTAGTAAATTCATCCCGATCTGCATGGCTCCCGCGATGGTAGCCTGCCTCCCAAATAACAAAGCCAGACTAAGATTTGTGGCGATTGCCGCAACAACTTGGGGCGTGGTCAATGCGCCCTTCGCATACGCCAACTTTTCACTTTGGTTGCAGTTATTCACACACACGTCCGGCCATCAACTTCAGAATACATGGATATCCATGGCAACTAGTACCTTGGGTTTCGGCGACGCAATTTCCGGACGTACTGCGGGCCATTTACTCAGCCTCGCGATTATCGGATACCTAATCCTACGTGCGATATCCTCTGATAGGAAGCCTCTTGAGAAGATCCTCCTCTCGTGGTACGCGTGGTTCGGTGCAATCTACCTGTTCGACCCACAAATGTGGATCCAGCTCTTTCCAATCGTAATTCTCACGCCAAACTTCGACTTCATCCTCTACAGAATAGCCGACGTCTTCAATGCATTCATAATCATGTTCTACTTCATCGGCGGCAACAATCCGCAACTACCGAACTATCTTAAGGACCAACTTACCCCATTCGGATTGATCAACACAGTTGCAGCATTACGACAGGTCATAGTATTGGGAGCATACTTTTTCTCGTTCGATCCAGCTTCGCCGAAAAGGCTGAAGACATTGCTAGGGACACTGAGGTCGCCAATCCGGCAAGAACCTGGAGAACGCGCTAAAGCACGCCGAAAGACCGTCATGAAGAACAGGAAAACCTCGGAAAACAATCATGAATCGGTTCGCAGAGCGAGGTTTCAAGACATTTAAGGCCGTAATTTTGTGGAATTAATTTTGAAAGATTTCCAGATCCCCGAACGGACGATGCTTGGTGAGTCAGCTGTCAAGCAATGAGGGACTGCTTTCTTGGTTAGCAACGTGAAGAGCAGTTGGGGCGTTTCGTAAGCAAGGTTCGTCCTTTGCGTGCCTGTAGTCCGCAATACTCAGCTTCTACTTGCAGTTTTGGAGACACGAGTCCTACGCCTGACTCTCACGCCAGGACTTGGAGCCGCACCGAAACATTGGATAGGAAAATTCCACGCGTCCTTCATCAACTTGAGCAGCCAGACTGATGGCAAATCAACGAATCCTGCGTTGATGTTCGCGGAGGGCTAGGGCGAGCAACGGTAGGAGCAGAATGAAGAACAGTACCCATCTGTGATAAGCAAATTCTGGCAGGGTATTTTGGCCGCCAATTACGATTAGGTGCGTGCTGTGTGTATAGCTGATGTATACGTAGTAATTGTTCGCGTCTGAAGCATAGGGGGCGTTAATCGTGTTGTTGTCGAAGAGTACAGCGGGTTCACCGTCAATAGCTGATTTGGGGACTATTGCATTCACGGAACCCACCGTTCCGCTCTGCCCAGTTACTTGGATTGTGACGACCTTGCTTTGAGAGTCGTATTCGGTGTTCGTGGCAATGATCTGACTGTTCGTGAGAATTTGCATCGTCATATTTCCCGAACCTACGCGAGTGATCGCTCCGACCGTGTGAGGAACGGTGTTAACGAAGTCAAACAGGTCTTCAGTTATTTCTTGTTGAACAGTAGTCCCGATCCATGCGTGCGAATATGCGAACGTGTCAAGCCTTGCAGCGCCAGGAACCGCGTTTCTCGCCCACTGCATTGCGAATTGAACGCTGGTGGCTCCGCCTTCATTCGCACCCCAGATTAGGAGATGCGGCACGGTGACTTGGCTCGCTGATTGAAGAGTGGAAAAGACTGAGGCGTCTGTTTGTGTAGTATTCTCTGCGCCATTCAACTCAGCATCCATGATGACCCCTAAGTTGAAGAGCCTATGTGTGTCATGCGTCAGAGTCCATGCTGCAACATTTCCTCCAGCGCTCCAACCTACAAGGTAAACCTGGCTGATACCAAACCCATACTTGAGCAGGGCCGCGATGAGGAAGGGAAAGATAGGGAAGGAAGTTGACCCAAGATTTGTGCTCTGCCAGCCAATAGGCACGACCAGATTGAAACCCGAACTTGCAAGAGACCCGGGAACATCTGTTAGGAAACTCATCGTACCTTGATCGAAGGATGGCACTCCATGCAGGTTTGGCTGCTCATATCCTCCGCTCACATAGATAATTACAGGATTGAGCGCTCCGTTGAGTCCATAAGATTGCAGGTTTATGATTGCTTGTACACGCGGAAGGGGTTGGTCGCTCTCAAAGAGTGCGGGAACGTCCCCTGAAACGGGGGCAGTACTTGGTTGTGGAAATGAATCCGCGAGCGTTTGACCCCACAACGTTGCAGCGTCGTACATCGTAATTGTGAAGTGTATTGGACTCTGAACACCGGTAGGGATGGTTGTGCGTAAATGAAAGGCTCCGTTCGAGTCGGTTATCGTACTCACGAGGCTGCTGTTGTTTGCGGAGGTCCGTCACTTCGGCACCTCCCCGGTGCTTTTCAACAGAGCCTTCGTCGGGAGATGCGAAACCTGCGTCCGATCCCAAACGTGACAAAGAGCAGAGTGATTACTAGAACCGGTGTGCCTGTTGAGAACTCTGGAATTGTATTAGAGCCGCCGACAGTAATCGTATGAGTGCTATGTGGATAAGTGAAATCTATCGTGTAGTGTGTCGAGTTAGTTGAAACTGTCAGAGATAACACCTGAGTCTTCCCATCGTCTATGATTACGGTTGGGCTACCGTCGAGCAGAGTTTCCGCGATCACAACCCTCGTCTGGCCTATCGTTCCCGAAGGGCCAGTGGCTGTGAAGTTGAGTAATCGTCGAGATGAATCAAACTGCAAGGCTGAAATCGTCGAATTGCTCGAAACTTGAACGTATGATGAATTCGCACTCCCGACAGATTGACTGATCGAGTATATTGTAGTCGGCAAGGTAACCGTAGCGCTAGGGGAAGTAGTGCTAGTAGTTGATACCGGACAAGCAACCGAACTTTGGGATGATGAGGCTGTAGAGGTGGCAGGGCTTGTTGAGAGCACCGCGAGGGCAATGCACAAGCTATGCGTGGCACTGCTACTCGTAGCAGTAATGCTCATCGTATAAGTTGATAGTGGAGTGGACGCCGTGGTTGTGATGGTTAGGATTGATTGAAAGGGTGGTGTTCCGATTGAAGGGATGAAATGGGCGTTAAGTCCCGACGGAGCGTTCACTGAAAGCGAAACCTGACTCTGTGCCCCGCTGACCGGATTCACAGAAATCAGAAATGCTGCAGTACCACCCTGCGTGACGGCAAGTTGGGGCTGCGATGTCAGCTGGATATTGAAATCGGAAGCAAGCTGTACTTCCGCAATCCTGTTGGCTGAAGTATCGCTTTCCGTCAGCCATAAGTTGTCATTTGAATCTAAGGTCAGGCCGTAAGGTCGCGAGTTGGCGCTTGGCAGACTGTATTCAGAGATTCCGTTCGCCAATGCTTGCGCGCCACCGAGTGGGCGGCTTGACGGGCTTTGATTTGCTATATCCGGTGGATTCACACCTTTTGGAGTTGTGGACATTGAAATGGCCGCGTTTTCGAGAGCGCCATTCACACATGCCCCAGTAGGTTGGTTGCTAGTAGTAACCGCAGTAGGTCCCCCAGTGTAGGTGTTAGTTATGGTAATCGTGCTAGGAATTGTGCACTGACTAGGCGAAAGCTGAACAGAATTTCCGGTTGCAGCATAGTTGAGATATGAGATGTTGTTGCCTGCAAATTCCAAGAACCATAGCAGACCACGAGTCTGGTCCAAGGTCAATGCTACGGGTTCACCCGCTGTAGCGAGCGCGAATTCTCTAATTGCTCCATTGTCGGGATTGAGGATTGAGATTTTGTTTCCGAGATAGTTGGAAAAGTACGCATTTCCAGAAGAGTCAACAGCGATATCAACCGGCTGATACACACCGTTATTGAGGGAGCTGAGATCCCAAGTAGTCAGCAAATTATTGCTTAGCTGCAACCTGCCAACTAAACCACCGTCGGCATTTCCTCCTGTGCGTTCCGTGAACCAAACAAATCCAGCTTTGACGTAGAGTCCCCAAACACAGAGGGCACCACAGGCCCCTGCACCGGGATTCCCTCCAGGAAGGTCCCAGTCGATGTATTGCGAGTTTGTTGTGCTTCCTCCAATCAGTTCGCCAATGTCATCTGACCCGGAATCTGTGAACCAAATGTTGCCCTGATCGTCGACGAAGATACTCACAGGTTTACTGCCGGCTGGGAGTTGCCATTCTGTGAGAAAGTTTGCCGTGTTCGTAGTAGTTGTACTTGTAATAATTGTCGTCGTACTCGTTACGGTTGTCGTTATGGTCGGGGTCGGCGCCGTCGTGTCAAGGTACGCTATCTTGTCCTTGTCCTTTTCTGCGAAATAGGCTCGAAAAGACGTACTCTGGTACGTGATTGATGGTGAAGTGAAGATATTGCGAGAATTGACAGAACTCCCACTAGGAAGGTTCCACTCGTAAATTTTGTTGGCTGCTGGATCTAGCATGCCGAGCTTGCCGGTTTGGTTTTCGGTAAACCAGACTCTTCCGGTGCTATCGACATTAATACCTGCAGGCCCTGCGTTTCCGCTCGGGACCTGCCATTCGTTTATGTTCAATGTCGAGGGAACAGCGGCTTGCGTACGTGGCCAGGGAATGTTGCTAGTCGAAATGACCATAATGGATACTATGAGAAGAAAGGAAACGAGTCTCCTGGCGGAGAATCTCATGCGTTGACCACATAGTGACTTGGTCAACAAACACCCTCGTGTAATGTTCGCAACTGCGAATATTTAGGGACCCCGCCTACCCGTTCTATTACTTGTTCGTCGGGTTGACCTAGCAATAGCTCGCCGGTTGACTATATGCGGCAAATAACTGGTAAGGTCGGGGGAGGATTTTGCGCCGTTCTCGCCAAAAGCCCGTAATTGACACTAACCCACTCGTTCCTCAGAATCAGGGTCGGAGGCCTGCAGGCATCCAGCCATCTAAACTCGATTTGCGGCATAGACCTTTGAGGGCAAGCCTAATTCGACCCATTTCCATCGTGCTTCATTGCGGCATATCGGTTACTCTGATTTTCGCATTTGCGAGATTCTCAGCCAATTTGGGGCTTCAATATCATGTGGGCTATGAGATCATTCCTATCGACTTGGTCCTGATCGCGAATTACGCGGACTTGTTTATTTGGTTCTGGGGAACTGTTGTCATCGCGGTACTTGCACTTCTCGTGGCGCTTGTAAAGCGGAGTAGGGAGAGATGGGCTTACGCACTTTTCTCCGCTTCGATGTTCTTGCCGATTGCAGTCTACCTGAACCAACAGCCCTTCGCCGCGTATTTGGCTTCATTGATCCTTCAGGTTCTCTTCATTGTTCTCATCACTATTTTCGCGAGAAGATTTCGTCTAGAGACTCAGTTCGATGGGATCGTCACAGCCCTCAGCCTCCTTGTGATACTCGCAGGGGTTGAGTTAGTTTCGCTATTTCGGCACGTCCAATGGATCTGGAACCCTTCGGTGCCCTTGACTACTCTTCAAGCACAATTATCGGGACTAGCTTTCAACATCGTCTCGCCACTCATGCTCGCCGCTCTTTTCAGTTGGGTAGCAATCATTCCCTTGGCTGTTCGAAGTGTTCTGCGAAGATCAACCCAAGAGACAGCAAAAGAGCCTGGACGAAACACTAGATTGGTCTCGCTTCTGCTGCTTCTGCTTGCGCTTGTGGTCAGCGTCCTAGTGGCGCTTTCGCCGTATGCGTCTGCGAGTATGCTTCGCGGGGTCGACACCCGCTATTATTATGTCACGCTTTCTTCCATTCATAGCTTCGCCGATTTCCTCACAGTCTTCCGCGTCAACTACACGGCCTTATGCCTTCTCTTCTTCTACGCAATCGAAGTCTTCACGGGATTGGATCCTTATCTTGTGACCATTGCAGGTCCCGCGGCACTTGCGGTGCTGCTGGTAATTGTGAGTTACCTGTTCATCCTGGGCGTGACGGGAAATTGGCTGGGCGCAGGATTTTCCGGCATGTTGGCTGCTGCCTCGTTTCAGGTCACTGTTGGGCTTTACGCGGGAATATTCGCAAACTTGCTTGCCATGTCTTTCGTGTTGTTGGTGTTCTACTTCCTGAGCGCTCCGTTTACGAAATTCAGGGCGATTCTGTTGATTCTCGCGTCTTACGCCGTGTTGTTAGCTCACGTTTGGACTTGGGGAATAATGATGGGGGCGGTTGTGGTATCTGCGGTTTTCAATGTTTTGCTCTGGCTGGGGGACAGGAAAGCTTCGGCGTTGAAAGGTTCCATTGTAGCGCATTCACTGCTACTGCTCTGTGGCTCCCTGCCGGTCATGGCAGCATATCTTGGATCTTACCTGAGCTTACTGTCGCCTGGAATCGCAGCGTCACTTGACTACCTCCGCACTACCGCACTCCAAGCGGAAGTGGGGTCTATGAGCATCGCTCATCTCAGCGGCATCATGCCATCGCTCTCGGCTACATTGACTCGTTTTGTCGGCGCCATCTTCGCCTGCCCTCTGACATTGGCCTTAACAGTTGTTGGCTTCATTTTCCTGGCCAAAACGAATGTGAGAGCGATAGGCCCATTTGTGGGGTTGTCTGTCATCACATCGGTGAGCATGCTTCTGGTGGATTTATCGTACCAATGGCGACTTCTATACCTAATACCGTTTCAGGCGTTGGCGGCTGTCGGGGTGATAGCGTTATTGGGAGCGGTTGAATGGGTCGCAGCACGCGTTGGAATCGATCCAACAACACGTTCAGTTCGCCTCTCCGAGGCGCTAATGGTCGGAGTAATCCTGATTGATTCGGTCAACTATGCGCTCAGCACAGTTGCCTACCTACCCACAGGATAACCGGACGCTGATTTACTTGAGTCACGGAAATAGTCCGGATCGGAACTTAGCCCTGAACTAATTGGAAAACGAACCAGCTGAGGAATCGTGAGCTGCTTTATTCAAATCAACCCACGATTGGCCCGGCGCAGACATGCCACGTAAGTCACACCCAATCATTGAATGTGTACGCTGGCCAATACATTCGCACACGAATATGTCCATCGTTTCCAAGGGAAGGGATACACGAACACTGCCAAATCAAAGCTTATTACGGAAGGGCACACGGGGCTCGCGACCGTGAGAAATTTCGTTGAAGGCGGCCATTCTGGCTGGGGGGGCAGGGACTCGCCTATATCCAATCACTACCTACCTGCCCAAGACGCTGATACCAATAGGTAGCAGGTTCGTCATAGAGTACATAATTGATTATCTCAAGAGTCACGGTGTGACCGAAATTGTGATGCTGGTCTCCGACAGCGAGTTTGAACTGGTGAAGAATCATCTCGCCGACGGCAATAGATTCGGGGTGAGCATCGAGTATTCGGTGGCTGAAAGGATTGGCACCGCTGGCGCGCTCGGCGCAGCAGCGGACCTTGTCGGCGACAGTTTCGTTGTTTACTACGGGGACGTCCTTACCGATATGAACCTGAAAGCGATGATTAGCTTTCATGAAGAAAAAAAGGCGGTGTGCACGATTGCCATGAGCAATGCCGTTCCTATTGATTATGGGGTTGCACGTGTTGCGAAGGACGGCCGAGTTGAATACTTCGAAGAGAAACCGATTCTGAAAGAATACCCGATTAGCATGGGGATTCAGGTCTGTGAGAAAGAATTTCTCTCATACTGTAAGCCCGGTTTGGATATTGCGCAGGACGTTATACCCCGACTACTCAAAGAAGGCAAGCCAGTCTACGCATTCCTCTCCTCGAAGAGGCATTATGATATAGGGACCTTCAAGACGCTTGAAGAAGTGAGACAACGGTTCCAGAAAGACAGTGCGCTGGGTGAAAAGCCGTGAAGGGGATCCTTCTGGCGGATTGGGTACACGACTATATCCCATGACTCGAGAATATTAGGTCACCTTACAGTCAACCTTCGCCATGTGCTTCGAAATCCAAATATAGTACCCGAGCTGAGTACTACCGCGATGGGGTATGACGGAAGAGGTTGTAGTAACTAGAAAGGGCCAGACAACGATTCCGATCGCGCTGCGCAAGAAGTATCGGATTGTCGAAGGATCCAAGTTGGAGGCCATCGACACTGGAGAAGGTGTGCTCTTCAAACCGAAATTGTCCTTCTTTGATTTGGGTGGGTCGGGCTCACGCAGAGCCACTGTAAGAGAGGTGAAGGAGCTTCTGGACAGGTTGAGGGAGGAGGATGCCTAACCTAGTCTTTGATACGCGGTTCTTCGCCGAATATTTCTATTCATCAAATAGCGAGTTCATCGAGAAAGCGAAGAGCTTCGTATCGAAGAACAAGGACCGCTATGTGTCGACGCTCACGATTCACGAAACCTACCTTCTAAGCCTAAGGAAGGAGGGTCGAGAGACTGCACGCATACGTTTGCAAGTCCTCCTTGACATATTTCGCGTATCCGACGTGAACGCTGAGATTGCGGTCGCCGCGGCGGAACTGAGACACAATCACAAGATCCCGATGGCTGACGGGGTGATAGCTGCCACCTGCAAATCGTTGCAGGCCAAATGTGTCACGGACGATCCACATTTCCAGCAACTGAAAGAAATCAAAACAGTTTGGCCTTAGTTCCAGTACGAAAAGCGATAGTGGACCAACTTCACGGGTCATGCTTGATGAAAGCTTAATTACGTTATCGTACCGTAACGTACTGTACAGGTCGCATCACGATGCCGAAGCAAGGCTACAGTTCAATTACCCTCTCGTCCAAGCTAGTTCGCAGAGCACGCAAACTCCTAGACGGCCCCTTGGGTGAGAGATATCGTAGCCTCACCGAGTTCGCCTCCGAAGCTCTCGAGGAAAAGTTGGAGGCTCTCAGGGAAGCTCCAATTGTTTCGATGAGGACGCCGTCACGCGAAGATGCCGAGCGTATGATACTGACTTACCTTAAAGAGAACCCGGGCGCCCACTACCCGAGCGATATTGCCTACTCTTTAGGGCTTGAGTTAGAAGTGGTCTTTGAAGTAACTGAATCCCTACTTCGAGAGCACATGGTTGAAACTAGGAACATGACTCAACAGGAGATCAAGGCATATTGACAACTCTAACAGGCTATGCCGACTCGGTAATCGGCGAACGCCTAGTCTACGTCGCACGTAAGCGGTCCCGGGAGAGACTTATCATGAAAGGCGGAACTCACAGAGGCGTAAGCAGTACGCTCTATGATGCCAAATGCTGGATTGAGAGCCCCATCCAGATCAAACGCGAACCTGCAGGAAAGTGAAGGTCTGGGGGACCCCCCCCTGGAGGGGGGGTATAGGATGGCTCAAAATTCTAACCAGCTTCCTTCGCAACGGTTTTCTTGACGTTCTTCGCGTTCTTCTCAACTTTCTTGGTTGCAACTAGGATGTTGTTAGCGACGGCGGTTCCGAACACGAGGGCGGGGCGATGAGTGTGGCCATGCTATGCCTGGGACCCTTTAATCGGCGCACTATCGACCAGGCAAAGCCCAGGATGGCGGCAGGCATGACGACCAGCTTCAGGAAGAAAGCGAGTGGCGAGAAGGGGCCGCAAGGTGGACTACACCTGAAGTTTTGTTGTAGTGGGCCATCTGGAAATGCGATTTCACTCGGCCAATTCAACCCAACCTTTCTCTTTGAGCAGGCAGGTCTCAGAGTTCTGCCCACGAAGCAGCAATTCGATTCTTTTCACTGCCCGTAAACCGACCAAGGACTTCCCTAAACCCTACTTGGGTATCTACGAGGATCTCCTAACCTCGCTGATGATCTAGGATTGCGCTCACGGAAGGTGGCGTGGGTAAGGCGCGGGTGAATTGGGCGATGGATGCTTGGCTTCTGAATCGTTTGACCATAATCGCCGGGGGCTTCACCTATTTCGAAGTTATTCCATCCTTCCTACTCCTACTCACCGCCTTCCTTGCTGGCTTCCGATGAAACCTGCTCCGCCGATGATCAATACTTTGTCGTAAGTCGCCCGGCATCGCTCAACGAACAAACACTCGGCCTAATTGAAGGTCTCCTAGGCTTCTCGCGGGCGTTCCTTAATGGCCATCGAAATTGCGAGTAGAATTACTGCTCCGATTCCTAGGAAGAACCCAATCATTACAACAACGCTTGCGACGATAGCGTTCCCTATCGCGAATGACCCTGTCGAGTTATATGCAGTCAGAATTTGGAACCACCAATACAAGCCCCAGAGGACCAACAGGATCGCTGGAATGCCTAGAAACCTGACGGGCCGTCTGAGTAATACTATCTTAGCCAGAGTGGAGAAGACGTCGCTGAAATGCAGGACCGGATTTAATGCGTGATCCGTCTCTCCTCCGTACCGCGCCTGTATCGGAACCTGCTTAATCACTAGCCCCTTAGCATGGGCTCGCTTGAGGCTCTCAGATTCTGCGCCCATGCCTTCCTCCCCAAAATCCATGAGTTCAATCGCCCGCCTAGAGTAAGCTCTGAAACCGCTCTGAGAATCAACCACAACGCCGTCAACGTCCCGCACAGCAGTCATGGCGTCAAGAAATCGCTGGCCGAGACGACGCAGGCGCGGGCCCGTCGAGCGAGCTCCCACGGCGACATCAGCTAAACCGTCGAGGACAGGTTTTGCTACTCGAGGTATGTCATCGGGGTCATGCTGGGAGTCTGCGTCAATCGTTATGAGGACGTGTGCCTGCTGCTCACGAGCAACCTTGAAGATGTTTCTCAAGGCCTGGCCTTTTCCCATATTCCTTTCGTTGAAGAAGACGAAAGCGCCTAGGCTTTCCGCTATGGCAGCAGTGTCATCCGTGCTTCCGTCATCGACTACGATGATCTTGTTCGCATGTTTCTTTGTGCGTAGAATTGTCCGTGCGATGCAGGATTCCTCATTATACGCCGGGATGCCGACAGTTATCGATTGTGTCAATTGATCCTGCGCTACTTTCGTGCCCAACACTCTTCACTGCTTGGAGGCGGTCGCGTCGAGCCACATACGTTCGACACCTTTCACAGCATCTAACTCTGTGTCTTCGCTAACTATGACGGATATCCCTACCTTGTCCATAGTTGCGAGATGGATTGCGTCAGAGGGCTTCACGTCGTATGTTGTAAGGTAACTTTCCGTTGCTTCAATGTCCTCTTCGGCTATCGGTATGATCTCAGTATACGGTATGAATGCCCGTCTAAGAAAGTTCATTGTCATGGCGTACGGGACTGCATAGCGTCTCTTAGAAACATGCAGCGTCTCGTCTAGGACTAGCATGTTTGTGAAGAGGCGCTCTCGGAGAAGTGATTTGAAGAATCGGTCTATTATCGGTCGCTCCTCTCCGGTGACGGTGTTGAGGTAGATTGCGATATTAGCGTCCAGAAAAAGCTTAGTCATGCGTCTCCTCAAACTCCATTTCCAAGTAAACCTTCTTCAGTTCTCCTAGCCTAGGGCCTCTAATCCCCATGGACTTCAGCTCGGATAGATGCCTCTGAATCTGGGCATCAGTTTCTTCAGGGGATGGCCTTCCCTTAACGAGTACTCCATTCTCCCCGGGTTCGATTAGGACGACATCTCCTTCCCTCAGTCCGTACCTGTCCCGAAGGACCTTCGGGATTAGGATCTGCCCCTTTGGGCCCACCTTAATCCTTAGCTCTACCAAGGCGACCAGGTAAAACCTCGGTTCTACAAACTTAAACCTTGTTCCTACATTCTAGTTATCGTCTTCTCTTGCCCCGACGCCTGCGGCGTCGCGTAATCAGTATCGTGGCCATTGACCCTAGAATGGATCCTAACAGGCCCGCTAGAACGGCGACTTGGAGTGTTTCGTTGTTTCCGGCCGCGGCGGCTGGGGTTTCTGTTGTGTGTGGTTGGCCGTTTTCTTGGATGACTAGGTTGATGGTGTTTGCGACGGCGTAGAAGTTTGAGGATTGCTGGCTTGTTGCGGCGAGGGTTAGCGAGTAGTTGCCTTCTTTCGTTGATGGGCTGCTGGTGAGTTGGAGGGAGGTTGTGAAGGCGGAGAGGGGTGTGAGGAAGGCGGCTTGGTCGTGAAGGGTTGCGGTGACACCGTCTGGGACGGCGGATAGGGATAGGGTTACGGTTCCGTTGAAGCCTTCACCTGCTAGGATACTCACGGTGAGGATGTCCGTGAATCCGCCCTTCGTCCCTAAGATCGCTTGGTTGGGTGAGATGAGCATGGTGAACGGTGTTTGAGCTTGGGTGCTGGCGACGAGGTGAGCGAGTAGGAGAGTTGCAAGGAGGAGTGTGAGGCTTGCGGCGATTTTCAAACCTTACCGGAGGGGTATGTGCTTGGCTGGGGGTTATCTGCGTTTGGCTGATGGAGGAGTGGGGTTGGGTGGATTATGGCTTAAGTAGCGGGTTCCCTCAGACCATAGCTCATCATGCCACGTGCGCGCACGCTTGGTGTGACCCCCCTGGGGGGTGACTCAGTTTTCTGAGTCAAACGGGGCCTGTTTTGCTGTTTTTCTTGGATATGGATAATGTGGTTAGAGGGGCGCGGACCGATTAATGGAATTGCAACTACAGGGGCAGACTGGGGGTTGCTTTCAAACGTAACTGGTTGGGTGTGGGTTAGTTTATGGTTATCTGGGTTTGGCTGATGGAGGATGAGGTGGGCGGAATCAGCCCCACGTTAACCACGTAACTGCCGGTTGAGATTGTTGATGGCACTTGCCAGTCGAACTGGAACCTGCCAGATGCGCTTGCCGTTAGGGTTGCTTGTTGTGTGTCGAAATAGTAGTAACCGTTCGGGCCGATTATTTCAACGTACAACGTTGTGGTGAGAGTTGTAGCTGTTTTGTTTGTGAGGAGGACGGTGAAGGAGGCTGTGGTGCCTCTGGAGGCTGATGTGGGACCAGTTATGAGAAGTTGCAGTTGCACGCGCGGTGTGCCCGTCACGGTTAACGAAAAGGGCGTGCTTACGGAGCCGGCGTAGTTTGCGTCTCCACCCCAACTGGCTTTGAGCGAGTATGATCCGGGGTAGGGTGGAATCCAAACCACGGAATAGCCGCCGCCGCTTGCAGTGGTCGTTGTAATGAAAATGTTCCAAGTAGCTCCGCCGTCCAAACTATAGCTGAGCATCACATTATTTCCTGCCGAGATGGCGGGTCCAGGGTGCGTAGGAGTTATTGTTCCGCTGATGGTTACGGGGGAACCTAATGTGATGGGGCTTGAGGATGAGATTGAGATTGTTGATAGGCTGCGTATGAATCCGGTTAGAGTGTGGGGCCCGAGCATAGTTACGACGTACGTTGTAGTTGTTCCAACATTTGCCCCATCCAAACTCCAGTAGTAGAACGAGTAGCCTACTGCCGGCGTCGCGGTGACAGACTGTGCTACCCCAGAATCATACCAATAGGAGCCGACGGCAGGAGTGGTGGAGCCGCCAGCGGATGGGTTGAGAGTGATTGTGAGTTGATATTGGGTTTTGAAGTTTGCAGTGTAGGTCGTAGTTGAGGAGGGAACGGTGATCGAGTGGGATTGAGATAGGACGTCGCTCCACGAAGTCCAAAGATATTGAATCCCCGTCGATCCCGCAACTAGAGAGTTGGCTGCAAGCGTGTGAGTTGAGCCGGTCACCCAAGTGTAGACCTGCGGAGTTGTTATTGGAACGCTATCGACAACAACGAAACCGGAACCGGTCGAGTTGGAAGTGACAGTGACTTGGGTCGAGGTTACGATGAAAGCCGCTGAGGCAAAATCGCTTCCGGGAGAACCGGTAACACTAACAGTGTAGGACTGTGCGGCAACCCCGGATGCGACTGTGAACGAAGCGGTGACTGCGCCATTCGTGATGCTGCATGTTGGGCCGGAGAGTAGACCGGATGGGACCGATGATACCGCACAGGTTGTGTCGGTGAAAAGGAAATTCGATCCGGTAATCGACACGGACGTTCCTATACCACCAGAAGTTGGCAAAAGCGAGATGGAGACCTTGCCTTGCGCTAGGTTCGCAGCGAGGACGTTCGCTATCGGGGAACCCCAACCGGTCACAGGGTCCCAACCAAGACTCACGGAGTAACCATTATTCGAACCGATTGTGATGTCGTGAAAGGCGGTTGAATATGCCCCACTATGCGCAATGCCGTAGAGTTTGGGGCCGATATTGCCGAATTCCCCGCCTCCTCTCATTTGAAGGGCAATCGCGAGGAACCCAGCCCATAGCGGGGTTGAGAGGCTTGTGCCCGCACAGAAGAACCAGCCCGCTGAATTAACCCCCGGCTGCCCGCATTTGTCAGACGCTGTGGAGTAAACCCAGAAGTTTGGGCTAGAGCCGAGCATCGAGACGTCTGGAACTGCGCGACCTGATTTTGTACCGATGTTGGTGGTCTGCCACGCGGGTTCGGGGAAATGGCCGCTATACCCTCCTCCGCTGATTGAGGCCCCCGTTTCGCTTCCGTAACCTGTGCAAGTACTTGTGCCACAACCTGCCAGTACAAGGTTTGTGGCTCCGATGGTGAGAACGTTTGGGTCGGAGGAGGGGAATTCCGTCCCGAGCGATAATCCGTCCGGCCTTGCTCCTTCATCGCCTGAGGCGAAAAGAATCGTTAATCCTTGCGCTGCATCGGTAGCGAGACGGGAGTCGGTGGAGGAAACAAAAGTAGAGGAGAGTTGGGTGTCGCTGCAGCTACCGTAAAGGCAACCGTAAGTCCAGCTATTTGATACAATACTGGCCAGATGATTCTGCGCGATGTAGTCTATGGCGTTGAGTAGCTCCGATATTCCATAGAACAGAAGGATCCCTGCTCCTGGTGCGACAGCGTGTACGGCTTCGATATCCATTGCTGCCTCGCTCCCCCACCCCGGATCATAAGTAACTGAAGAACAGGATGTTGTTGTCCATGTGTTAGTGCTCCCGCATAATACTTGAAATGTGCTTGGATCTGGAATGCCATATTGAAGATCATAAACATGAAGAGCGGAAGACGGCCCACAGCATGGGTTCGGATCGCCAGGAGTATCCACGATGGCAACCGTTTGTCCCGCCCCATTGTTGTTGCCATTGTAGAGGCTTTGAAGAGAGTACCCTACCTGTATGCCCTGTGGACAGTACGGTCCCGAACATGGGGACTCGCTAGGTTTGATTGAGGTGTAGTTTTCCAACCCCGTGATTCCGTTCACTAGTGCGGCGAGGTTCTGGGGCATCGTGGGATCTGAATCAGCGGCGTAGAACGAGCTGTTCGAGTTCCTCTGATAGATGCCCATTCTCAGGCCGAAGACGCGTTGGATTACGCTAACGCTTCCTGCAACGTTAAGAACTAATGGGGATGGGCCTGAGGTTACGTTGAAGCCGTGTCGTGTCAGGTATTGGATCATTGAGACCTTCTGGCCCGGTGTTGGCAAGTAGGGTTCGAGGGTGGTGGCGTTCAGGAATTGCCCGTAATACGGGGAAGTTGGATCCATGATCGCGTCCAAGCACTTTTGGAATTGATCTGCGTTTCTAAGTTTCAGCACCAGCTCCGTATTAAGCGGCCTAGCCTGATTGAAAGCACCCCTGAACTGGGCTCGCCCAGACTTGACGTCTGGTAGGACGTTGCCGGCTAGCGTTGCGTTGGTTGTTGTGGTTTGCAGTTGCGTTGTTGATTTGTCTGCGGGGGAAGGGGTTAGGCAGGGTGAGGGGAATGTTTGAGTTGGTGATGATTGCTGAGGTCCCGGAGTGTTACCGGCGGAGGAAGCCTGTTGGCTGAGTAGGGTTGGCGCGTTGAGTAGGAACAGGATTAGTAGTAGTGGACGTACCCAGGTCGCATTTTTCACTACTTCCTACCCCCACGCATGTTTGATGGGTTGGGGAGTTAATTTGGGTTGCTTGATGGTTCAAATCACGTTTAGAGAAACGGCGTAGGCTACGGGCGTGTTTGCTTGTTTGTTGATTTGAATTTGTGGTGTAGTTTTCTGGGTACAACATGTTACTCGTTGCCAATCGGGATCGAGTTTGCGAGTATCTTCGTCCTCGGATAGTTGGAGAAATATGGTGAGGGGGGTGTCGCATGTTTAGGAGCAAACTGTGTTACTCATCCCTAATCAGGGTGGAGAATTATCGGTAGGGTCTGAGGCTCTCATGTAGAGTCGAGTTGAGGATGAGTGAAGACTTAAGTAATACTAAATTGGAAAGTAATGCTGGACGCCGCAGGTAATGACAGTTCGCATCGTTACGGTTACCCGGAAGGGTCAGGCCACGATTCCGAAGGAGTTGAGGGACAAGCATGGTGTTGGCAAGAAGGTGTTAGTTATTGATGTGGAGGAAGGAATACTCCTGAAGCCTGCGCCAACGCCCTCTAAGGACAAAGGCTCGCTGAAACCGACCCTCGGAAAGAGGACCGCGCGGGAAATTTTGGCCGAGTCAAGGTCTGAGGATCATCGCAGGGATAAGGAATTACTTGAACATAGTCTTCGACACTGAAGCCTTGCTCATATTCTACTTAGACGAGCAAGGAGCAGACAAGGTCAAAGAGATGCTTGAGAAGACCCAAAACGGCGAGACGCTTGGGTATCTGAACATAGTGAACCTAACCGAGTTCAACTACATACTCCAGCGACGCGATCCAGATGTAGCATTGGAGAAAGAAAGGAATCTTAGGGCGTTCGGCCTGGAGATTGTACCTGTTTTGGATAACGAACTGTGGAGAGTCGCAGCCGAAATCAAAGCGAGACATCGGATCTCGCTTGCGGACTCATTCGCAGCCGCCACGGCGAAGATCAAGGGGGCAAAATTGGTAACCGGAAGAGACGAAGAGTACAGGTCAATCGGCGTGCCACTAATCAGACTAAGAGCGCAATAATAGAGGGCAGTTATCATCCAACGATATTCTTGTGGGCAGAATTATGATTTTGGGGCAGTATAAGTGCGAGGGCGATGGGAGTAACATTGGGGAATTGAGTTGGTCGTCGTCGTTGTTGACGAACGTGGGCGATTGACGATACCGTCGGAATTGCGGGTGAGGGATACTAAGGCAACGTTGATCCCGGCAGGGCCTTTCCTGATAATCGTACCCCTCCCAAGGCAAGAAGAGTCAGCACATTGTAAAATCCGAATCTTCGCTGGGCCTTCCAGATGGTTAGTATGCTTAGTATGCTTTGAAATCTGAGATACACCTAACAATTCCCTCTCGCAGGCTGATCTTAGGGGAGAAACCTAACGTTTCGAGCGCCAAATCAATGTCCGCGCACAAACGCTCTATGTCGCCCGCCTTTCGCGGACCGTGCACAATCTTCGAAGTCCCGTTGGAAAGCTCGATAATCATCTTCGCTAGCTCTATGACTGCGCACTCCCTTCCCGTACCAACATTGATGACCTTTCCCCGTGCCCTGCTTGCAACTGGTGCGCTGATTGTGGCATCTACAACATCGGATACGTAGGTGAAATCCCTTGTCTGTTTTCCCGACCCATGAACAATCAGAGGCGCGTTCTTGGTCGCCCGCGAAATGAATATTGGAACCACGCCAATTTTCTTGGACAAGACCTGTCTCGGTCCGTAGACGTTGAAATAACGTAAGCACGTGGTTTGTAGCCCGTAAGCTCGATACGCCATGCGAACGTACATCTCTCCAGCAAGCTTGCTTACGGCATACGGAGAGGTAGGATTGAGAGCAGAGGTTTCCTTAGTGGGAAGTTCTTCCGCATTACCGTAGACGCTTCCTGAAGATGCGTAGACCAGCTTCGCATCGTTTTTTCGCGCACACTCCATTGCGTTGAGGGCCCCTAGAGCGTTAACGCTAAGGTCAAGCGCTGGATCCTCGAATGATCGGAGCAACGATCCAGCAGCGAGATGAAAGACGTAATCTATACCTCTAACCTTCCAAACTTGCTGCTGCGAGATGTCGCCCCTAGCGATCCTTACGTTGGCTCCTCTTAGATTCGACATCTTGCCGCTTGCGAAGTTGTCAATCACCATGACTTGCGCCTGCAGTGCGGCAAGTCTGTCCACCAAATGCGACCCAATGAACCCAGCTCCACCGGTAACAATGACTCGTTTACCGGATATTTCTGAAAGATTCATTTTCCCGTTCACTCATTCTTTTGCGTCAAACAAGAATCGACGTACCCAATCTCCAAAGATTACTCGTCGAACGAGACGACTCATCTTATCCTCTCTCCCACCCCACCTGTCTATATAGCGTCGTCGAGCGACATCTATAGCAAGCGAGGATAGATCACGCGGGTAGAAACTCGGCCTTACCAGTCTAGTAAGGTAATATCCTAGATTACTGCTCACGCCACCAGTGCTGTCGAACGTTTTATGCAGATTCCAGCTATCACCCTCAACGTATCGCGTCAACGCAGATGACTCAGCAACCATTCGACGGGGATCCTTTGCCACAAAGTCATAGTGAATGTGCCATCCTCTCCGCGTTTCTTCGGGATCATACCGCGGAAGCCTATCCCGGAATATCTTCTTCATCCCCTGTTCATACGATCTAATTCCATAGTGCCGCAGGACAAACTTGGTAGGAGCAACTTTGTATGGAGCGCTATATGGAAAAATGGGGTAATGTCCAGAGCCCTCGTGAATAGTCACGCCGGGGGACACTTTGAAGGCCCTAAACTGGTAGTTCGCATCCCAAGTATAGTACCTCATCCTTTTCCGCACATCCTTTGCAGGATTCCAATAATCCTTCTCGGTTGGCCAAAACTCAAATTTGTTAAACTGAATGACATTGTACCCATGTTCGGCTTCGAGTTCGATCGCCTTCGCCAATGTCAAGCCGCGATATGGTGACTCGAGGAATTCGTCCGCCGCGGTGATAAGGGCCCAATCCGGACGGTAGCGTAAGGCTACTGAATAGAGCCTCTTCAGTAGCCATTGATACCTGAAAGCCCGCGTATGGATCTGTTCAATATGTAGAACACCTTTGCCTAGGAAGGATGAGCAGACTCCGTAACTGCCATCTGACGAGCCATTGTCAAGGATGACCAGTCGTATTCCTTGCTTAATCAGGTGCGCAACCACCTGACCGACAATGTCCTCTTCATTGTAGACTGGAAGCATCCCAACGATTTTCATCTTCGAACACTCTGGAACAATTCAATAGAAGAACTCTGAACTCGTAACGTTGTTTGGCTTCTCCCGCCCCTGGCGACTCGCACTTGCCTCCGTCAAGAAGGGCAAACCTATCTTATCGCATGCGCATTTGCGTAACTAGAGACGCCAGGCCTTCCTCCAACGTGACTTTGGCCTTAAATCCGAGGCTCGAACGGGCTTTGCTCGTCCTGGCATAACTGTGTCTTATGTCGCCTGTTCTGCTCGGTCGAAAAACAGGCGCCAGTCTACCCTTGCCCGATAAGCGAGCGAGCGTACGGTAGAGATGGAGGATGCTTGTCGCGTGGCCGGTTCCAATGTTGAATGATTCGCCAATCCCCTTTTCAGTCTTTAATGCGAGCATGTTTGCCTTGACCACATCGGAAACGTGGATGAAGTCACGGGTCTGGAACCCATCCCCATAGATCACAGGGCGTTCCCCACCCATCAACCTGTTAGCAAATATCGCGATCACCCCACTGTACGGATTCGAGCTCTGCCTTTCACCGTAGACGTTGAGATATCGCAGCGAAACAGTCCGTAAACCATACGTCGTATGAAATACCTGACTGTATTTTTCCGCAGCGAGCTTCGACACCCCATAAGGATTTATCGGATTAAGCGGCATGGCTTCCGAGAGCCCTTTTCGTCCTACGTCACCGTAGACAGATGAGGATGACGCAACAACGACCTTCATCACTTTGTGCCTGACCGCGGATCGTAGAACGTTCAAAGTTCCTACGACGTTGACCTGATTCGTCAGATCGGGTCTGCGAATTGACACGTCAATACTGACGAGCGCTGCGAGGTGCACAATACCATCAACCTTTCTCGCAAGCCCATTGAGTAAACCCTGCTGCCGTATGTCCCCCCGTATGAAATGTAACTTTGGGAAGCCTTTCCACCGTCTTAGGTTATTCAAGAACCCGCTCGTCAAGTTATCCAATACCCAGACTTCCGTTCCCCTCTCAAGGAGGGCGTCAACAGTGTGGCTGCCAATGAACCCCGCACCACCTGTAACTAGAACTCGATCAAGGCTTAGTTCCACGTTCAATCCCCACTATAGTCTAAGTGACAATGAGGCCGAGAATATAATACCACGTCGCGATTGACGTTTCGCCCCCGACTACTCTCGGTCACTTGGTTGGGTTTGAGGCGAAGGACAGATTATCGAGGTTGGTGATTGCAAAACCGTTCTTCGTGACTAGGATGTGACCTCACAAGGGAAGTCATAGGTACGCATCTGTTCCTAATAGGGGCCGCACAACCCTTAATCTCTTATGTTCGTTCATCAGGGTCTCTCTTACCAAGCAGCGGTAAGCTCGCCCGGTCGTAGACATCCTCGATGTATTTCAGATAGCTGTCAAGAGTATGTTCACGGAGCACTTTCTCCCTGCTTCTCTTACCCATTTTCAAAGTCTCCCCTGGGTGCTCCAGCATCCAAATCATCGCTTTTGTCAAGGCTCGCGTATCCGAGGGAGGAATCACGATTCCGTTGTCTTCGCCAGCTAACCTCCGTGTTAGCCCAACATCCGTTGCGACTATAGCGTTTCCAGCAGCCATCCCCTCAAGGAGACTCTGATTTGGATAATTGTCTTCTTCTTCAAGGTGTACGTTTATTGAGCTTTTGTTAAGCACGCGTGAAGTGTCCCACATGAAACCGCTATGGACGCGGCATTGCAATCCCAGAGTGTGTAAACGACGCTTGATGCGTTCTCTTAGAGGCCCCGTGCCAAGTAAGTGAAACTCAGCTTGCGGACATTGCTCATGCGTTTCGTTAATTGCGTTTAGATAGAGTTCAGGATTCTTGAAGTCATTCAGGCGCGCCGCGAATACTATTTGGTTAACATTCTTCTTCTCAGGCTTGTACTGTTCCACGTTCACGAAACTGTTCGGAGCGCAGAACATTTTGTTTGGAGGGAAGCCGTTCTGCAACCCGAGTTCATAGATTCGTGGACTTATACAGTCGATCAAATCATAGCGTCCCAGACAGAAACGGAGCACACGCCCCATCAGATTCGTGTTGTCGTAATGGCGACGTAAATGCGAAACGAGAGAGGCAATTTGGACGACTCCGGGAATAGGATGCAGCCCGAACATGTAGACAGAGTCAAGAACCACTTGCAAGATCCGGATGTTCTCCTCTTTGATGATATGTGCTGTTTGTTTGCGAAAATTCCGCAACGTTAGATAACGTCCTACATCTTCAAATGTAAGCGATTCAGTTTCCCATTTCTTGGAATCCAGACGCGACCTGACTTTCAGATGGTGCACGTTGGGATAATCATCCAAGTGGTATTGCGCTCTGTTCAGCCATCCATAGAGCTCCTCACTGACGATTAGGTGATAGCGTGAAGGATGCTGCAAGCTCAATGCCTTGAACATGTTCGCGACCCTACGTACTGTTCCTGAAATGAAAGTGTCAGTTAGAGCGATCCCCACTTTCGCGCCCGGACTCTGAATAGACATGAGAGCAAACCGATTGTCTGGACCGCTATAAGAGCCCAGCTTCTCCCCATCTGGAAACACTTCTGACTTGAGAATTACGGTTCGTACATCAATGCCGTTGGCGCTTTCTGTGAGCTGTGGCGCCATACACTAGTCATGGGTTTCGCAGTTCGCCGGTGAATTGATGGAGCGGGGCTCATTGACAGCAACCTCGTCGATACGTCATGGATAAACCCGCATCATTCTTCTCACGGCATGAGATTCACTTTGATAGAACAGCTTCATCGACTGCTCCGGATAATCGCTTCAATTTCTAAACGGACCCGCTAGCCGACTGGGACCATTCTTGAATAGCACGTTCTTACGTGAAACGGCGCGCACACTTGGAGGGACCCCCCATGAGGGTGGTGCATTTTTTGGGGTCGAGGAGGGTTGATTTTGCGGTTTCCAAGAGATTACAAGATCGTGGGGCTAAGCCCCCTAAGATGATCAATAAGAGAAACCGCAGCAGTGGGTCCCTTCGGCCCAACCATCCCAACAGACTAACAGATCATCGTAATCCCTTTCTACGGGGGTCACGCTATTGAAACGCATGTCAAACAGACGTTTCCACGTTTACGTCGAGCAAGATAAGGGGGCTGGGCTGTTTGCCGCGAGATGCCTAGAGATGAGCGTGTTTAGTCAAGGGAAAACGGAGGAAGAGGCCTTAAGAAATATCCGCAACGCGATTGGCCTTCATCTCGACACGCTCGAAGATGAACTCAAAGGAAAGAAACTCATCGAAGTTGAACTCTAGTGGCGAAACTTCCCAGAAAACTCTCTGGGAAGCAATTGCTGCGGGTCTTCCGGAAACTAGGTTTTGAAGTCATAGGTACGCATCTGTTCTTAATAGGCGCCGCACAACCCAGTGTAAGTGAGAGGTTGTAAGTGAGAGGTTTCTTGAACCCGCGCCGACTACTCTTCAGAGCATGGTACTACTTCAGAGTCGGCTACTCAACATACTTGACCTTTCTTCTAGGCTTCTTGACTACGATCGTCACCGTGTATTATCTTGCGATAAATAATATTTCGTTGCTGAAATTGATCTTCCCAAGTTTCTGGCTTTTCAGTATACTCGCTCTTTCCGTTGGCGTGCCTCTATCAATCTTCATGGGCCTGTTTCACTTCAAGCGAAGTCAAGCATACTCGGCGGAAGTCGATATCGGTGTTGAGGCCAACCCATACTACTACAAGGTTACCCCAGGAAAGGAAAGGGAGCTGGGGATTCCATACACCTTGGCCAACATTGACCTCACCCTTGCCATGGCCAGAAAACTGGGCGTCTTGACCCCAGAACTGGAATCCGATCTACTTCAAGTGCGAGAGAAGTACGTACGGCTCGGAAAACACGGAGATTACAGAATCTCCGACACACCATCCCAGCCGGCCCCAGAATAGTTGACTCACCCAAGGGGCTCGACCCCCGGCCCTCATTTGCTAGCGAACTTTTTGCTCTTCCGAGCAATGGGGCGACGATATCGCGATAAATCCCAAACGTCTCCATAAGAGCGGGTGTCAAGCAGAGGAGCAAACTTGCTAGCTTCCCATTGGATTCGTGTGCTTTACAGGTTACAATGGATGCAAATCCTCACGCAGGCAATTCGCAGAAGAGAAGCGTGAGCTTTGCAGAGAGCGGGATCCGCTTCAATTTCTGAACGGACTCCCTAGCTGACTTCGATTGTTAGGGTGTAGCTGCTCACGCCTGACAGTGAAACATAGGCTGTCCAGACTTGAGCTGAGCCTGGTGCGGTTATGGTGAAGGTTACTCTGTGTATGAGGTTGTAGGTGCTCGTGATACCGGAAACTGCGATTGACGTCCGATCGTAAACTACTGCTCCCGACTCGGAGTAACTTGGAGTTCCACCTGGGCCGGCGATGGTTATGCTTCCTTGCGGAGGCGCCCCCGACCCGGTCCAGCTGTACGTTAAGGTCGTCACAATTTGCGTAGCCGACCCTTTCACGTTGAAGCCAAAGGATACCAGCGCAGTGACTGCGGAATCATCTGTGAAAATGGTGCTGCCGTTTGCCCCGTTCATGTGAAGTAATAGTGCCGTGTTACTGTCGGAAGGATATTCTGTTGTTGGGGGAGTGAAGCTGCTTGTCCAACGAGCTAACCCCTTCGTTACACGAACTTCATCAAGCCAACCATTAAAGTAGAGACTGTTCGTATCAATGGCGTTTCTGCCTAGAACTAAGCCGTTGCCGCTGCTATTGTAGCTTATCCCCGCCGCATTAAATGAACCGACAAATGAACCGCCAAAATACATAGTGACAGCATTACCGTTTCTCACTATTGCAACATGAGTCCATGCGCCCGTACTAAGATTAGATAAGGAATTAATATCGGCTGCAACATTTTGTCTACTCCAACTAACTGCACCCGAAGAACTCATACCGAGTTTCCAAGCCCCGGCAGGGCTAGGAATCAAAACAGTGGCACTAACCAAACCAGTAGTGGTTAAGGTATTTGGGTAAACCCAGAAGTCAATAGTGAAATCTCCCGTACCAAAATTCCAGTCTGAAGAATCCGCTGTAGAAAGGTAACTGTTCGTGCCATCAAAACTACCTGAAGCCCCACCGAACTTTGATTGAGAAGTGTCAACCTTCGCATTCCCGTTCGCAGTCACGGTCTTCGCAGCTGCGTAAACTTGCTGAATGAACCCGATTGGGATATTGTTGGTGAATGATCCGAAGTACCGTTGAAGCTCATGTTCGCCCTGCGTAATGCTCATCAGAAGCTGATGTATGAAAAGCGAAAAATCAAAGAACTGTTCACGTTTAGGCAGAGCAGGCAGTGCGGGCGCAGTATCCACAGTGGTGAACCCTAAGGTTTCAGGGCCTAAACGGTTCTTGTCGAATGAACTTGTCGATGGGATCAAGATTAGGCTAAGGATTAAGAACATGTAAACTAGATGCTTACGACGAAAATAATACTTGGAAAAGACAGCCCCCTCCTAATGCCCTCTACATGCATTTCAGATTTGAGACTTGCGGTTCATACATCTATGCCGTTGGTCGTTGGCATCGACAACTTCTCTTCTGCACAGAGCCAACCTCGAGCATGCGGTTAGCAATCCTATTAGCCCATGATGGTGGTTTCCGGCGAGGCGGTCTTGATCGGCAGCCACGTAGTGGGCGCGCTCCTTCAGAATGGGAAAGGATGTTTGAATCTACACTGCACTTGAGGACGGCAACTGAAAGAGTAGGAATAGGCTGAAAGTCCGTCAATCATTCCCGAGACGGCAGGGGGTTTGGAGAAGCCTGCGGCCATCCACAACCCTTGATTCAGGGACTCGTTGAGCGTGCTCAGGGTTCGGTCCATCGCATGTGTGGCTTGTGTCTGGATAATCTTAAGATCGTCTCTCTTGAAGCATTTTGCGAATAAACGAAGCAACTCGTACTTAATGGCTCGGTCGGCAGGGATAATGTGCTGCGAATGCGGTAGGGTTTGTTTTGTCCTTATGAGGGCTGGGTTGATAGGCAAATATTCATAGAAACGGCTTCTCGCCTAACAGAACACGGCTGACTGTGCCGCTCACATTCTGTGCCAGATATTCTTGTGGTACCTCCCAGATCCGGTTCTTTGAACATGCCACATTTATGCATCTCTCAATATTGTCTGGGTCTACCCCACTGAGAATGTTGCTGCCGCATTCCAGAGTCTCGGGGCGCTCTGTCGTGTCTCGAATAGTAACGGCCGGGACATGGAAGATACAGCACTCTTCTTGCACGGTACCGCTGTCTGTAAGCACACAACGGGTGTTCTGTTCTAGGTGAATAAAATCAAAGAGGCCAAGCGGCTCAAGAAAGTAAACCTGACTATTGTCGACAGCGATTCCAGCTTCAGCCATTCGCTTCCTCGTATGCGGATGGAGGCTACACACAACGGGAATACCAAATTTCCTCTGAACCATATCGAGCGCTTTGGTTAGCGACCTCAAGCGAAGATCAGAATCCACATTCTCCGCCCTATGTATAGTAACTAGAAAATACTCCTTCGCTTTCAGACCCAGCTTCGCCAAGGCATGAGACTTGTCTATCTCAGTTTTGTAGTGTTGCAGGACTTCATTGATAGGGTTGCCAATGACGTATATTCGGTTCAAATCAACTCCCTCTCGAACGAGGTTCTGACGACTTCGCTCAGTGTAAGGCATCAACACATCGCTGCATTGGTCAATGATGCGACGGTTAACTTCCTCTGGGACTCTGTCATCGAAACATCGATTGCCGGCCTCCATGTGATACACGGGGACCCTCCGCCGTTTCGATACGATTGCTGAAAGCCCGCTGTTGGTGTCGCCGAGAATCAGTAAGCGGTCGGGTTTTTCGTTTGCGATTGCTTCATCACAGCACAGCAGGATTTCGCCTGCCTGCTGGCTAAAGGACTTGCTTTCCACTTCAAGGTATTGGTCTGGCTGCCGTATCCCAAGTTCATGGAAGAATACATCGCTGAGAGTGGGATCGGAATTTTGGCCGGTGTGGATCAATACGTGAGTGCAGAGAGAGTCCAAGGTTGGTATGATGCGGCTTAATCGAATAATCTCCGGTCTAGTTCCAAGAATCGTCATCACTTTCATTGTATCGACCGACTTTTCACGAAACCAGCAGCTGACAGAATCTGTTGAAGGCGTTGTATACTTACAACCTCGTCGGCTGAAGAGTATTCGTGTCCGATTGTGGGTAGATTCTTGCTACGTCTCAATTCCGATAATATGGGCTGTATTATGAAGTGATCGTCTGCTTTGAGGGTGCGGAAAGCTTCTTCCTCAGATATCAGTATTTCATGTATTTTCTCTCCTGGTCGTACGCCTGTGATCGTAGTCGGCAAATCCACATCCCCTTTGAGTACGTCTGCAATGTCAACGACCTTTGCTGAAGGTAGTCGAGGAACAAGAATTTCACCCGGGTCGCATTGATTAGTGGCCTTGAAAATTACGTCGACTGCTTGTTGTATTGTTAGAAGGAACCGCGTCATGCCTGAATGAGTGATAGTAATGGCCCTACGTTCTTCAATCTGCTTCAGAAACAGGGGAATGACTGACCCTCGAGACGCGAGTACATTACCATATCTGACACAGATGAACTTGGTTGTGGGGATCGCAAGGTTTGCCGTAGTCAGAATTCGTTCCTGCAAGGCTTTCGTCATTCCGTAGGCGTTAACAGGCTTGCAGGCTTTGTCAGTGGATATCCCGATAACCAATTCAACATCGTTCTCCGTCTCCTGCAGTGCACGAACAAGATTCTGAGCCCCCACTGAGTTGGTCAAGATAGCTTCGTACGGGAAGTATTCGCAGGTCGGGACCTGTTTCAGAGCCGAAGCGAATACGACAATGTTTACGTTTTTCACGGCGGCAGCAAGTGACTCGTATGAACGAACATCGCCTATCACGAATCCCAGCGTCCTCTCTCGTTCTTTGTAAATTGCCTCGTCTGTAGCCTCCGGGGTCTTCTGATACTCAAGCCGCATTTGATGCTGTTTGTCTTCGTCGCGCGAGAAAACTAGAATCTTTTCAGGAATCCCCATGTCACCACTGAGAAGACGTCTTACGAGCACGTGACCTAGAGACCCCGTCCCTCCTGTGACCAAGATCCTTTTTCCATCAAAGGGCTTGTCAGTCATGTTTTTCCTTCTCTCCTTAGATCTTCCGCAAGTAGATCGACCATTTGGTTCCACAACGGGATTTCAAGACCACACTCTTCAAGGATCATTGTAGAATCCAAACTTCTGTCCACGTGTACACTTCCATCCGGCACTATTTCTATTGGCAGTTTACAAACGTCGCGTATTTTCTCAAGCAGAGCGTATTTGCTTATTGGTTCCGTGCTGAGGTTCCGGAGTCCAGAAACTGAGGATTTAGCAAGTTTCAAAATCAAGCGCGCAAGTGAGCGCGTGTAGAAGCCGCTAAACACTGCGTTTGTATAGCCGCGTACCGTCGACCCTTTCTTGGAGAGGAACCATTCCAACAATCCATGCCTTTTTTCCAGCTCAGGTCCAATCATGGATGTACGGATGACCAATACGTTCTCTCCGCTTGGTTCGCCTATCAACTTACTCAAACCATAGAAGTCGACTGGATCAGGCAGATCCGATTCCCTGTAGAGTCCCTTGTTCCCTGAGAAAACGCAGTCAGTAGACAAGTGAATAAGACGAGTACCTAACTTCAGGCAATCGCGAAGCAGAAGATGCGGAAAAAGTGAGTTGATGCTTATTGTCTTGACAGTGTCTTTCACTGTAGTTGACTGTTTCACGATTCCAATGCAATTGAAGATTACATCTGGGTTGAGTTCAACTAGAACGTTAGAAACTGTTGAGTAGTTCTCAGCGTCAACTGCAAGCCGAAGCCGTTCTTTTGGGAAGAGATGCTCTCGACCCTGTGGGATTCGACGTACTGTTGCATAGGCATCCATATTTTCCTTCCTTGCCTCCTCCCACAGCATGTGACCCAGCATTCCCGTTGCTCCTAATACCAGGGCTGTCATAGCGAACCCTCCTAACCTCCCTAGGGGTTTGCATTAAACAAACCGTTGTTTGCGAAGAGAATCTGCAACACACTGTTGATCAGTGGTGTGGTGGTGGTCTTTGATCTTCTGATCGTTGGGGAATTGGACGTAACGTGCGCCAACAAGCGTGCTAGGAGATAGTACATGGGATAGAATGTTCGAGTTCTTTTTCGCGTCATGGGGTCTTTCACACTTCGCCAAGCGTTCTTGGCGAGTCGTCGTCTATATCCTGAATTCCCAATTAACATGCTCAGATTGTTACGTATCTCCTCCGGGTCAATGGTAGTAATTACATGCAAAATTCTCTGACTGAGCATAGCGGACAATGTAGGCATAGTCGGGGGGATGGATCAAGATCGGGCGACCTGACGTCATATATTCAAAAGGATTTTGAGGGCAACCTAAGAAGAAGTGGCGGCCATAATAGGGCTCGAGTCTGGTGAATGATTCTGGGAATTTCTGTTGTCACCTCGTGCTTCAATGAACGTGATAACCTAAAGCAGCTAATCCCGGCCATACGCAAGGTTCTTGCACAGAGGGCTCACGAAATCATTGTCGTTGATGACTCTTCCTCGGACGGAACAATTGAAGTCGCAAGGCAGCTAGCTGATTTGGCCGTGTCAAAGGAACGAGAAGGTCAAACGCTAGGACTCGCTCGGGGCATGGAGCTTGCGAAGTACAACACTATAATCACAATCGATTCTGACCTAGAGAATGACCCGGAGTGGATACCGCACCTAGCCTCCAAGCTGTCAGAGTCCGAGATCGTTGTCGCCTCAAGATCCAGACTTCCCAGAATCTCTGAGAGAATATTCTCGAAATGCTACCGAAGGCAACTCGGCGTGCACGATATACTCTCGAACTACCGTGCCTACCGCAAAAGCATCATCACAAGCATTACTCAAGTGAGAGGAGAAACTTTTGGCGCTGAGTTTCTTATTCGAGCACATGAACATGGGTACAGAATCTCCGAGATCGTTGTTGAACCTTCACCGCGCAGAGAAAAACCAAGAATAGGCAACACAATAACCGCCAATCTAAGAATTCTCGTCGCGCTCTTGCGTGCATTATGTATTTGAACGAGTATATTGGTACCTTCAAGAGCCTTAGGGAAGCCCTGACCTCCTAGAACGATGGAAACTGTTATTCCATCCATCGTGATAAGTCGCGTCGCATCAAAGTAAGCACAGTACTGAAGAAACGGCGAATATCGACAATTAATATCGACAACTAATTACCATGAGCACAGAAGAGTATTTGCTCTACTTGGCGCTGAGGTCGCGAGAATTGGGACACCCTTTCGCAGAAGTCAACCTGCGTAAGAGACTGCTCATAGTCTCTAGCGGGGGGGCTCCACCGATGACGGGGGGGCCACAGAATTTATACAATCTATTCTCTCGATTTCCTGACGAGTCATATTGCATTCTAACAAGTTATGACGCATTACGACAAAGAGAGCTGGGCGGTAAATGGCTCACGGCAGATTACTTCTTCTACGACCATCCTGGTAAGATTGAACGCCGTTCCACGTTTACAAGAGATGACGATATTGTACCCGCTAGGACGCACCGCTTCATCGTCAAGGCAACATCAGGGGTCCCTCAGTTCGGAAGAGACATTCTGTATGCAGTCTCTCAAGCCGTATACTTGGTCCGAAGCATTGCCATGATAGTTCAAAGTGGAACCCAGATCCTCAGCCAACTGAAAATTGATTGCCTGCTTGCAATATCAGACAACGGCCCCTCATTGATAGCAACCTACCTAATGTCACGTCGCACAGGTATTCCATATGTGCTCTACTTTTTCGACGTTTACGCCGGCAACCTCCTTCAACCACTCAATTACCTGTTCGCGAGGTTTTTCGAGCCCCGATTGTTCAGGAGTGCCTCGCTCATACTATTCACCAATGATGCGACTGAGAGATACTACAAACGACGTTATGGAGACGCTTTCAGATCTGCGGTCGTATCGAATTCAACCTTTCCTGAAGATTATGAGGGGAAGAGGACACCGTACGTTCCGCGTGAACCCTACGTTGTAGTGTTCACTGGTAACTTGTACTGGGCTCAGGAGAGAAGTCTCATGAACCTTCTAAGAGCGCTTCACAACTTCGACTTTCCAGTTCAAGTGCACCTGTACATCCCCAATGTTCCCGGGGAGCTTCGGAGAGCACTCCTCAGTTTCCCAGAGGTGCGCTTGTCATCCGCACCTCCATCGAAGATGCCGGACATTCAGTGTCGCGCTACTATCCTTTACTTACCTCTCAGCTGGCACACAAAAAGTCCGGACATTATAGCCACCGCAACACCTGGCAAACTAACGGAGTATTTGGGCTCAGGAAGACCGATACTTATCCACGCCCCTTCATACGCATACGTCAGTTCATATGCGAGACAGGCGGGCTTTGCTCACGTCGTCGACAAAGAGGATCCGCAAATTCTCCGTGAATCCATCAGAAAATTGGCACTCGACGTTCAATATTCACGCAAGTTGATTAAGAACGCAAAGAGAATTCTCAAAGAAAATCATGACGCAACTCTCAACGCGCAAAAGCTAGCGGGTTTACTGAACACCTTATAGGAAGCGATTGCTGGAAGATCTAGATGAGGCTAGTTCGATTACCTGATCGTCCGGAAATGACATCTGCGACCCCGCAATCCCTTTCGCGCTCGAAGTCAAGTATACTGGTCGTTACACATCTTTATCCAAATCTGATTACACCCTTTCTAGGCATTTTTGTAGCGCGGCTACTTCAGCATCAGAAAACTCAACACAACATAGTTGTCCTGACGACTCATGAAATTTCACTAACCACTCGGTTACCTTCACAGCCGTGTTATGAATTTCGCGATGGCATTCACGTGTATTCTCTTCCTCGTCGCCCTTACATACTATACGGCCTAGGGCTTTTGGGACGCGCCAGTCGCAGATTCAGAGACTTTAGGCTAGGCATTGATAAACTGGCCACAAGCCGAAGAATCCATGCTCTCGCACGGCTGCTTGACCGGCAATATCACTTCTCACTCGTCCATGGGCACGAGACTTATCTCGGCGATGAATGTGCTTCGATCGCGCGGATGCTGCGGATACCATCAGTTTTCACACTCCATGGTGTGTACGAGTATCATCTGAAAGCTTTCGGAAAAGAAGTGATGCGACGCGCTGTTGCCAATATGAATGCTGCCGATCGGCTTATCGCCGTCTCTCGAGTGTCAGCTGAATCATATAGGAAGAATGGGGTTCACCGAGATTTCGAAACCATACCCAATGGTATCGACATGCCTGAGCGGCACCGAATCACGGTGCCTCCAGCCATCGCCTCTTTAACGCACAGTGAACTAGTTCTTCTGACGGTAGGCTTCTTCGGTCCGGAGAAGCGAATAGATTTCTCCATACGAACCTTCGCCAGGTTGCACCGCAACTTCAGTAGCAACACGCGGCTGATGATCATCGGTGAAGGGCCGCTCGAAGAATACTACCGGAGCATTATCAGACAAGAAAACCTGAATGACTATGTGAGAATCATCGGTCAGATCGCGCCTGAGAATATGGCCGGTTACTACTCGGCTGCGGACATTTTAGCACACCCGAGCGTCGTGGAGGGTTTCTCGATGGTGTGCCTCGAAGCAATGTCCTACGGAAAGCCTGTCGTATGCACGTCCAATATCGGCCTGGTGGAATACCTGCACCCTGGGAAGGATGCTGTGGTTGTTCCGCCCGACGATATGGAGAGTCTCTACCATGCGATACTCGATCTAGCCAAGAATCCGTCCAAACGCCGGTCGCTCGGCCGTGAAGCTCGACGCACGGCTAACCAGTTATCTTGGGCCAATCAAGTTCGCAAGATCGAACACCTTTATGCAACCACAATTCGCAGGAAATCTGACAAATGAGGACCGCACTATGCGTGGGCGCCTGGACCTACATTTGATATTCGACACAATTAGCACCCTTTAGGGCGGATCAGAAGTTTACACACATGCAACGAAACCTGTCCGGAGGAACAAGCGCTAGGTGGTCTATGTTATGATGAACAGGATCGTACGACTAGTGGCGAGAGGACCGTTCATCGAGTTATTGAAGCGTTTCGTTGGCAATTCAACGGTAAGAGCAATGTGCCTGAGAAGAGGTTTCTTGCCTTGTTATGTCTCGTCAATCGACTATCACTCTCCCATTCCGGATGTCGACGATCTCATGGCTCGGCACGTTTGGGAAGTTAGAAGCGAGCTGCGTGGCATCGATTTTAGGGAGCGCGCACAGTTGACGCTGCTAAAAACCATCGGACGCAACTGGAGCCACGAGTGCAAATGGCCTTGGCAAGCCACATCGAATCCCACTGAATTCTATTTGAACAATCCGAGTTTCTCCTTTGGATGCGCCGCGTCAACGCATGGGATTATTCGTCAGTTCAAGCCAAGCCGCGTCATTGAAGTCGGGTCCGGGATGTCTTCTCTGGTCATTGCAAGGGCGCTCGCCCTGAACAGAGAGAACGAGAATGTCGCCAGCGAATACATCATAATAGACCCACACCCACGACCCTTCATCAAGCAACTGGCCCAAGTGTCGGGAGTCAAGTCGCAAAGGGTCGAGCTACTGCAACCGCGATTCTTCGACAGGCTCAACAGAAACTCCATTCTCTTCATTGATTCAAGCCATACAGTTAGGATAGGCGGGGACGTCAACTACCTATTCCACGACGTGTTGCCGAGACTCGCCAAGGGAGTTATAATTCATGTCCATGATATCGGCTTGCCATACGAATACGGCATAAGCTATGCGACTAATGAGAAGTATCGACAATTTTGGACTGAACAATACCTCCTCCAATCGTTTCTCTGCTACAATTTTAAGTTTGAAATTCTACTGGCAATGGGCTGGCTGATGAACGACCACATGAAAGAATTCCAAACCGCCTTTCCAGATTTTGACCCCAAGCATGATCTTGGAAGCGGGAGTTTCTGGATGAGGCGAAAGGTCTCAAGGTGATATGGCGATGCGGTACCGTTGACGTCCATTCGCTTGCGATGCTTCAAACACAGTCTTGCACTGAATAAGTCTGACAATAATGACCATTATTATTGCCCGTTAGGGTGCACTTTCCCCGTTGTTAAATCGATTCCTAGGTTCGTTTCAGAAGCAAAATATGTCCGATCTTTTGGCCTACAATGGAACGTATTTCGGACTGCTCAGCTCGATTCTCATAATCAGACCTCAATCTCAAAGGATAGACTCGAACGTCTGTTGAGAGCACCATTGAAAACCCTCAAAGGCAAAGAGGTCTTGGAGGCGGGCTGCGGAGCCGGACGTTTCACTGAACTCTTGCTTTCCGCTGGCGCCAATGTCTTCGCAGTTGACCTTTCTGAAGCAGTGGAATCGAATTATGCCAACTGCGGTAGCTACCCTAACTATCTTGTCTGCCAAGCGGATATTCTCAGACTCCCAGTCTGGCCAGGGCAGTTTGACGTTGTTCTTTGTATTGGCGTCGTTCAGCACACTCCCAATCCAGAGGAGACGATGCGTGCCTTGTGCTCTCACTTAAAGCCTGGAGGAATCCTGATAATGGACCACTATACGTACGGGTATGCCATTACATTTTCTCGCAGAATCCTGCGTTCGTGGTTACTTCGTATGTCGCCGGGGTTTTCTTTGATTTTTTGCAGGCGATTGGTCTGGGCGCTGTGGCCTATGCATCGCCTTCTTTGGAAGGTAAGAGGTGGGAGGATAAGCCGTATTGCGAGAATGTTTCTTCTGCGTGTGTCACCAATAATTGACTATCAGGAGGCCTATCCAAAGCTAGGTGAAGACCTGATGCGCACATGGGCGCTGCTCGATACTCATGATACTCTAACTGATGTCTACAAGCATTTGAGAGGAGCTAACGAGATTTCACGACATTTGCACTCATGCGGGATGATTCACATAGAAACTGCTTATGCTGGAAATGGCGTAGAGGTCCGAGCAAGACATCCTAACTAGCATAAGATCTGGCGCCTACAGTTTATAAATTCAAACGTCGAGAATCAGACTCATCTACGGCTCGGTCATTCCATAATTGTTTTCGCAATTGCGGCCACTCTAGGACCAATCACGTGCCAATCAAAATTGCGCGCGACAAACTCTCGCGCTCTGAGTCCAATAGTCCTCGCGTATTTGGGATCTCCGTGAAGTCTTTCAATAGTGTTCACCCAATCCGCCTCTTGCCGATTGTCTATGCAAAAACCCGTTTCACCTTCGCGAATCAGCTCAGGTACGCCTCCGACTTTGCTCGCAATAACTGGCCTTCCGACGAGCGAGGCTTCCAAAACCGTGGTTGGACAGCAATCGAGTCCTGTCACCAGAGCGTAAATATCGCATGCAGAAAGGAAACGTCTGACTTCGTCAGGATAGGTCAGATTTGGCAAGAAAATCACATTATCTAGAGATGACAGCGCCTTTTCCGCCTCTTCGTAATAACACGACTGTCCTCCGATCTTTCCGCTTTTGCCAGCAATAATATAGAATGTTACATTATGCATCCTCTTGATTACAGTGTAGAATTTGATTAGAGCCTTGACTTTTGGGTAGATATTATAACTCTGCATTATGCCGACGTTAGGGTGTTTAAGTTCAAGACCTTTCTCTTCATAAAAAGTCGAGGAATCAACGCCCTGGTATACAACTTCCGTCCTAGCCCCATCCAGGTGGGCATGAACTTGACTTTCGAGCCAATGGCAGATTGGCATTATGAGGTCGGCCGATTTCAATTCTGAATTCAACGATCTGAAATGGAGATCTGCACTAACATAATCCGAAAGTAAAGCTAAGGATCTCCTTCTTCGAAGCGAATCACTAACCTCGCCTAAGTAGACACCCATCTCTGTCCAGATGTCTCCCCTCAAATGAATGGCAAGACGACAGCGATGCCTGGTGAGAAGTCGGATGAGAGCCAGATGCCTCGATTGCATGAGCGGCCAATCCGTCATTAGGATATCAGGTCTGAACTTGATCGCTTTCTTGTACAACTCTCCGGGCCAAATCGCTTCCCTCGCTGAGGGAACGCCACGTTGCCAAATAGGAATAAGCTGCATTTCAAAATCAGACGGCAGGTTAATCGCGAGTTTTTCCCAAAAATGCCGTTTATGACCGGCTGCCATCACCAGGATTCTCATGGTTTCGCGACTTCCTGTTGAGTCAGATAATGTAGAAGAATCATAAAGGCCATAGCACTCCTACTTCAATTGGCGCGTTCAAGTCTTGAGCTTTATCTGTGCGGGTCCGTACGTTATCGGTCTTCTGCCACTCGCGGACACAGGAAACATGTGCAGCTTGATGTCTTGCAGACCCATCTCAGTGAACCAACTGAGCACCTGCTTGCCAGTGTACTTGTGTTGGTATTTGGGTGAATACCAATCGAAGGTGTCAAGCAATCGCCATTCCGGTTCTTTGTGCATTGATATGGGTAGGAGGATTGCCAGCCAAGGTAGTTTCCTATAGATAGTGTACAATTTAATGAGGAGTTTTGAAAGCGTCAGAACCATAGAGTGAGGCATTCTGCTAGTGAATTCCCGGTAGATGTCGGACATGATAACCCATCTTCCTTGGGCGTAGACCCAGATTGCGATTTCGCCTCCCTTCCTTAGGAGAGGCACCAGCTTCCTGAATCCCTTTCGAGGATCCGGCATGTGATGGAGAGCTCCGATTGAAAATATGAGATCGAAACTCTCATCTGTAAAAGGAGGCATCATGATATCTCCTTGGACTATGTGCACGTTGGACCTAGACCCTAAGTTTGCAAATGCGGCGTCAACACTCTGACTCAGGTCAAAACTTACAACGGTATTCTTGGGTTCATTTGAGACGACTTCGCTAAACCTACCCATACCACATCCTGCATCCAATACAATCTTACCGCTCAGTAACTCGGGATCAATTCCGGTTTTGTCAATGAATGCGTCTCTACTCTCGGTTTTCTGACCATGGTCAAGTTGTGTTTTCGGAAACATGTTCCACTGGATGCTGAAGCTCCTTGAATATCGCTCGTGGGGTACAAAACGCGGAATGAAAGCGAGAATCGGGTACTCGCTCCGACAAATTTCACATGTCAGCATTCCCTCTTTGATTTCTTCGTGGTATTTGATCGAGACAGCGGTCGAAAGTCGACACCGACACCTGGGGCACCTGAGGAAAGGGAGGAGACTCATTTTCAAGCTGCTGCTCATTTCCTCTTAGATCAATAAATCGAGCCATGCAGCGACACTGTCAGCAACAAGAAGGTTTCGCCTACGTCAGCGTACGGTTGGTCTAGATAACCCGGGCGCAATATCCTGCGTGAGATACTTGACCCACGTGTCACTCCAACTTTCAAGGTCAAGTTTCTGCTCGGAGATCACGCTCCTTGGTCCGAACGCAGACAAGTCGCCCCTAATCTTTGCGATAGCGTCACAGTATTCCTGAACATCGCGTGATTTGTCGACGGCAACCCCGATCCTGTCGTCCCAGAAATCCCAGAATAAGCCGGTCTTGGTCGTGATAAGTGGAAGATTGGATGAACAGGCTTCAAGTACGGCGTGACTGTTACCTTCGCAAAGGTATGGGAGAACGCAGAAATCTGACATGGCATAGATCTTGCTTAGCTGTTGTGGCTGCAATTGTTTTAGTTTCATGATTCGCCTCTTCGTCACGTTGACGAAGGTTCGGCGGATGCGATCAACCAGTTCTGCTAGGCTTGAAGGGATTAAAGGTCCTCTCGGCCCCGGCTGGCCCTTAAAAACCAGAATCCAGTAAACCTCAGGATACTTGAGGATTAATTCTGAGATTACTTGGATTCCTTTGATAGGATGAGATGACCCGACCCAACAAGCAACGAGCGCATTAGCAGGCACCCCATATTTCTTTCTCAGATTGTCCTTCTCTCTTGGTCTGAACAGTTGCATATCGACTCCGTTGTTAATGACCTTGTGGCATTGGATTCCCAAGGATCGCATCTCAACTTTGGCCATGAAGTTGCTCAACCCAACATTCTGCAAAGAGTTCTCAGCGGTTCTCTTCTCAAAGTAAGTGCAAATGTCATGATACCGATTATAGGATAGTGTCTGAACCAAACCTCTCCTGAGCAATTCATCATTTAGCGTGAAGTAAGGATTCCCGAATACTGCAATCTGCGGAAGCGATGGTTCGAGAAACCCGCCTACGCCCGCGTCTCTGACTATTATGCCGTCATCTTTATTCCGATAGTGCTTTTGCAAATGCTTGTCAATCAGGAGGGCTACTTCCACTTCCGGTAGATGGAGTCTTTCGTAAGGGACCCTGATACCAAGATCATCGGCTACCGTTTTGTAGGAAACGAAATCGACTTCGTGGCCTGCCTTTGTCAATGCGAAGGCAAGCTTGTCGTGGAAGGACTCGCACCCGCCAATAACTCCGTCGTGCTTGAAGGTCCAGTTTACTAGAATAAATCGCATTCGTGGCCCCGCAACTGAGCAACAATGTCGATTATTTAGCGTTGCCTTCCAGTTTGGACCGACATCCGAGCGAAACCTGTGATGATAACTCCCTCGCGATCGACAAGACACGTTTTGTTACTCCGATGCTTGACGGGTTTCGCTTCTGATCCTGAAGCGGCGCTGCTTTGGTCAGGAGGCAACCTGGCGGCGGCTGTGAGTCAATACTTTACTAGCGATTCGTGTGTTCGCCATAGTGGGCGATACACGGAATGAAAACATCTATCCATAACGCTGCCAGGCACCAACCTCGGAAGAAGGTTTGAAAAGTGGTCACCAAGCTCTCAAAGCGAGTGATGATTGTCTCCAGTTGGGCCCCGCCGATGGTTGGTGGTCCTCAGAATCTTTACAACCTCTTTTCACAATTCACTCCAGACTCATACTGTGTCTTCACAACAAGTGAGGCAATAAACCAGCGACAGGTGACTGGTTCGAAACTTGCGGGAGAATACCTATTCTTTGATGCACCAGCATCGAACAGGTCAGATTCAAGACCGGAAGATCGGCACATGCAGGTGTCGGGTGGTCGGATTCAACGCGTGGCTACGCTTGCAAGGGGTGCAGTGGCGATTGCCTACCACACTACCTACCACACTTGCAAAACCATTGTGACGATAATCAGAATGGTGCGAATCGGGATCCGATTAGTACATGAGAAAAAAGTAGATTGTCTTCTGGGTATTTCTGATGTTGGGCCAGCTCTTATTTCCACTTATTTGATATCCCGTATTGCAGGAATTCCTTACGCTCTATACTTGTTTGATATTTACCAAGGAAACATTCTCTCTCCCATGAACAGGTTTCTTGCGAAGATCTTTGAACGCAGGTTGTTCAGGAGAGCATCGATGGTGATTGTGACCAACGAAGGCACTGAGCGGTTCTATCGAAAGCGTTATGGAGGCATTTTCAAAAGTGCCGTTGTCCACAATTCGATTTTCCTGTCAGATTATGAACACTATAGGACGCCGTATTCTCCGCGGGAGCCATATGTTATCGTCTTCACTGGGAGTGTGTATTGGGCTCAGGAGCGTAGTCTCATGAACTTGGTTAGGGCGTTGGATGAAATGGCGGATCCTCGAATTCGGCTCGACCTATACGTGCACAACGCAGACAGTAAGCTTAGGGAACAGCTGGGTTCACGTTCTTACGTGCGGTTGATGGCTGCCCCACAGTCGGACATGGCACGAGTTCAGTGCAGTGCAACATTGCTCTTCCTTCCCCTTAGCTGGCACACTGGTGCTCCAGAAATAATTGCGACCGCCACACCTGGAAAACTCGTGGACTATCTCGCTTCCGGCCGACCGATCCTGATTCACGCCCCACCATATACATACCTCAATGAGTATGCCAAAGAGAATTCCTTCGCGGCGGTCGTAGACGAGGAAAACGTTGGAAAACTGAAGGCAGCGATCAGAAGACTCTTATCCGATCTTGAGGTCTCGCTACGATTGATCGAGAATGCAAAAACGACTCTGACTGCGAATCATGATGCTCACCTTAATGCTAGAAAACTCGCAACGATCCTAGAATCAGTCTAGATGTGTCTTCGGAACCAGACTAATTGGTTCCAATGTTGGCTCAGTAATAGATTGTTTATGTCGCTGAACGATGCGCCCTCACATCGATGCGTAGGTCATTTACTAGGTGATGCTGGCGCATTTCTTTTGTGTTCCGTCATTCGATTTTTCGTCAGGAGCTTGTCTAGAGATTCGTAACTGACTCCTAGCTCCTCTTCAGCGTCATGACTTGCCATGAGGTTAGGAGAAGACCTTTTTCCAATGATATTTTCAGGAACGCCGAGTTCGCCTGCCATTGCTTTCAAATCAGTTTTTGTTACGTTAATCAAAGGTTCGATGTCAACCGCTCCATCGCCATGTTTAGTGAAGTATCCAAGAAAATTCTCGGATGCGTCAGTCGTTCCGCACACCAGATAGTTCTTCAAGTTGGCGAAGTAGTAGAGGATGCACATTCTTACTCGTGCTTGTAGATTCGCTTTCGGTAGCCTTCCTTCCTCGAATTGAGGTAGAAGCTTTCCGAAAGCTTGTATTATCTCGGATATGGGAATGCGCAAATGCTCTATTCCTAGTTTCCTGACAACTTCCATTGCGTCTCTTTCGTTCTCATCAGGTGTAGTGTGAGATGGCAATAAGATGCCCAATACTTTCTCTTTGCCCAGAGCTCTCACTGAGAGGAAAGCAGCAACCGCCGAATCGATTCCCCCAGATATCCCAATGACAAGCCCATCTGACCGCGATTCATCGACCTGTTCTGTAATGAACTGTTGGATTCTTTCGATCTCCTTTGCGACATTCAATTGCATTATAATCTTCTTCCGCCACAGGTTGTCTGCCAATATAACTGCTTCAGCGTGCCATAACCATTGGTAACGGAGGCCATTATCGTTCCATCTATTCAGATATTCGTTGCGCGTGTCAATGTCTTGATGGTTTCAAATGACTTCAAGGATTGGGTTCGCTGCAAGGATGTGGTTCTACTTCAGGACGGGTTACCAAACGTATCTCACGTTCTTGCTAGGCGCACTGAATACTCTAGTTGTGGTCTGGTATCTTGCAATTAGTCAGGTTCCGTCGCTTAATGTGCTTTCCGGAGGCAGTCTCTACCCTTCGCTATTGTGATCTCCTTGTTGAGGATCCCGTTGTCATCAGCTCTTGGATGGTTGCACATCAAAGAAAGTCCCGCATACAGTTCAGAGGTAGACATAGGTGTAGAAGCAAACCCCTGGTATTACAAGTGGCCACCCGGTACCACTATGGAAGTGATTGGCCCGTCTTACCTGGAACTACTATTACAAATGAAGCTTCGGCTAGAAGCTCAAGGGATTCTACAAGCCGATGACAAGGCTCGGTTACTTGAACTCGAGCGAAAATTCCGCCTGTTAAACCAGGGCGGAAGTGTGGGGCGCTTGCCACGTGGTTCTTAGCCTTGGGCTGATCATTTGAGAGTAGAGCGCGGCATAGCTGACCAGAGAGCGTACGCCCTCTACAGGAACCGAACGAGATTGATAGGTTTCCAAGATGCGCGGCAACCATTCCTGACCAGATTACAGGATGAAACCTGTCTCAGTTACGCTTGCTGTTGCCGCTCGAGGTTTCGAGGACGTTATTTAGGCGAAGTCCTTTCTATGGCAATGGCACACGGACATGACGTGGAGCGAGTGGAAAAAGAAACAAGAATCCGCATTGGACGAATATCGTTCGCCAGATTACTTCACGAGGTGGGACCAGGCCAGGCGAGAATTCGGAACATTCTGCAATGACAGCGGAAGAACCCTCGATGTAGGTGCGGGGATGTCGAGGCTTCCTTGGCAGTACGTCCAGGGCCCGAACATCGACCTCGTCGGATTAGATCCTCTCGACGGAGGACACCGAGAATATCCGTTCGTCCGAGCCGTTGGCGAATTCATGCCATTCCGTCAGGAAGTATTCGACGCTGTGATCTGTGCATCTGTCCTTGACCACTTGATTAACCCAGCTACTGTTCTGCAGGAAATTCAACCCATTTTGAAGCCACAGGGTAATCTGTTCGTATGGTCAGGCATTTACAGTACGCCTTTGGACGAAGCTCGTCGAGAGGCTATCAGCTATATGAAAGAATCTACACGCTTGCTAAGAGATGCGTTCAAGAAACGTGACTTAAGACACTTCAAAGACTCGGCTTATTACGCCATGTGCTGCGCTCAGACGATAGCAGCGATATCTTTGGGACGGAGACACCAAATCGAAGACCCACATCACTTCACACGCTTTTCGGCTCGCTCGGTTGTGGCGTTGATAGGCAAATCGGGATATAGCATTTCCAGTATAAGACCTTACGAGAATTCAGTGATGGTGCGCGCTAGCAAGAAGAAGCGGTGAACGATGATCAATATTTGTCTCTGCCTCTTTGCGATAATCCCTAACCTGAAGGAAAATCGCAATTGTTGATGGGTCCGGAAGGGATCCGGCCCTTGTATCTCCGAGGCACGCGTTTGGGCAGCTTCCCACGCGGTTTCTAACGTCATCTTGACCGTTCTGCATTTTGGTTGCGCATTGGTAGAAGGCCGCAATTGATACCGGTTCATTCCAAGCGGTATTGATCAGGATTCGCCTCGATAAGAGAAAAACAGCTGTTTCTGAAGGAGCGACACTGGGATTCTACAGGAGGTTTGCGTTATCGTTAGACATCGTGACGTATTTCTAGATTACATTTTCTGTTCTGCGAGCTCGCGTCTCAAGCTTGGCAATGTTCCTGATTAGAAGAATCTTGGTTTCTGAACATAGCTGTATCGTTCCAGAAGGTTCCACAATCGCTGGAAATGGGTGCATCTCTCTACATAGGGAACAACCCAGCAGCATCTATGCAGATGCTTACGCTATTTTGTCCCAGTAAACCTCATACCATGAGAAGGAAGATCCATCTGAGTTGTAGTGGAGAAAAGCAGATGAGATTGCGCTCCTCACACTCGCTCCTACGGGGAGCCATGCCGCACGCGCATTCTGTATGATTACAACCGCGTCTATCTTGTCTTGCGAGATCATCGACAGGGCCATGGACGCGTTGTAATCTGGGGGCAGATAGACTACGGTGGCATGTGGAAGATAGTACAGGATCTGAGGAGCATTCGTCAGTATCCTGGCGGACGCAAATCCCAAACTACTGAGTTCGCTGCTTGCTTCTGCCACACCATAGTATTGTTGTTGGGCAACAGACGCCGTTATCAGCAGGAAGATGAAGATGAAGGCGAACATGATCGACCGGAGATATTGCCGAAGCCGCCGATTCCGAACAGTCGAACCCAAACCAGCGAAGTAGGCTACAGGAACCGAGAAGAGAAGCAAGTAGCGAACGTCTCGAAGTGAAGGAATCATCGCCAAGATCGGCAAAATCAACCAGACAAAAAGAATCCCAGATTCGCGTCTTCTTCTAATGCTTTTGAGACCCCAAACACCCAGCAAAACCACAACTGGGCTAAGCCACAGCGGCATCTGGACCACAAGTTCCTGGAACGAGACTGAGCTCTCCCTTGATCCGGTCAATTGAGGGAAAAGGGCAAGGAAATTGGAAGCTTGGGCAGTTGTGGTGACTACTGTGCGAGCGATTGTTGTGACGACGCCGCCAATTGTTGTGACGACTGCAGCAGTGGTAGTAACAGTAGCAATCTGGGTGCGCTCTGGATTAGTAGATATGATTCGGTAGTGGGATGGGTTGATGAGGGTGTTGCTTAGGAAACCGAGAAGGGGCTGGACCGAGGCATTGAAGGCGTGCAGGTCAATAATCGACCATAGGTAGAATATGAAGAGACCAATAACTACCGTTCCCAAGAAACTTGCCAACCTCCTGAGGCGCCTAGCATGGTGAAGTGGAAGCATTGAGAGAAGTCCGATCACAATTATCCAGAAGAAGGGAAGAGCCTGTTTGCTCCAGAGAGACAGACCAAGAGCAATTCCAGCAAATATAGTATAGGGCAAGATGCGCGATCGAGTCGCTTTGATGAACAATAGAATAGCAAGTAGCCCGAAAAAGCTCATGTAAACATCGGTAAGAGCAGAGCTCATGTAAAGTACGGTGTGTGGAATCAAGCCGTAGACAGCGGAAACCAGCAAAGCATACTGGCGCTTACCAAGTTCAATCACTATCCCATACACGATGAGGATAGAGGCAATGGAAAAGCACACCGAGACCAGTCTCGCTCCCAGCGGCGTAGGCAAGATCGAGTATCCAATATCCATGAGAACAAAAGCAAGAGGAGGGTGAACGTTGAGGCCGCCAGCGATTTGCCAATAGTACTGCAGGAAGTGTGGCAAGTTCGAGATTGGTTTGCTCTCAAGGATTCCAAGTATAGTGTACTCGTCCGGGAGGAGACTAGCAAAGTAGGCAAATACAAGCCTCAAGCTCGAACAAACCAGGAGAAGGAGTAGGAGGGGGTAGTTTCCTCTTAGGATAGAGTGGAATCGAGCTCTAATGGCAACACTGAACCACGGAGATGCAATTGCAATACCTAGGATTAGTGCTGACGCCGGGTAGAGAACGGCAACATGGAGGTCAAAGCCCAGCTGAGTAGCGATTAGAATCGCGCTGTAGGTGGCAAGTAGCCCAAGGACCAGTACAACACTTGCCACCATCAGATTTGACACGTAGGAGGTGCGATGTGAGATGCCTTTGGTCAATGAATGGAGCCGGCAATCTGCGAATCATTTTGTTAATTTCCTTATTTAACTATCCATGTATGACGGAAATCAACCGGGGCTCCTATCTTAGGATATGCTGCAACTCTTCTCTATGCCGACGTTAGGATAGCCAAGCGTCATCCCTTCTTTGTCAAAGAGAAGTGACCTATGTCAGCTCAACTATAGTAACTCCCTGAAACATTACCTCCGTTCGGCGTAAGGAAGTGAAATACGTTCGCTACTCCAGATAGATATTAGTCTGGTCTCAGATTCTTCACGTGCGAGTTTTTCCCAGACCTGCCGTTTGTGACCGGCGATAAGGACAGTCATTCGACCTCCAACTGGATAGTGCTAGTGATACGATACTTCCATAAATGTGGCTTTCATAACGTTTCAAGTTCTGAATCCTGATTCCCACCCATCAAGGCTGGCAATGTCTATGCGAATTCTGCGCGTCGTGCACAGGATGTACCCGCCGAAGATCGGAGGGCTCTCCTATCACGCCCATCAGCTCTCTGCCGACCAAGCGAGAGATGGCCATCAAGTGACGGTCCTCACCTCTGTTGAGGGTTCGTATCCCAAACACGAATTTCGGTACGGCTACGAAATCTTCAGGGATGAAGCACTAGCCTGGCCTCTGGACAATCCGATCAACCTTGGTCTGCTCGCAAGGCTGCTGGAACGCTCGGAGGGCGAGTACGACGTTCTTCACGCTCATTCGCACCTCATGTTTACAACAAATGCGTCAGCATTGAAAAGAAAATTGTCCAGCAAACCACTCATTATAACTAATCACGGGTTTCGTGTACGCAGAGGCCCTCTCCTCAACCTGTTCCAAGATGCGTACCTGGCGTCTTTGGGCAGGTGGACTCTTCAGACGGCAGATTGGGTAATCAGCTTCACAAAACGCGAAAGGGATCTAACAGTCGCCGCAGGCGCTTCACCTGAAAAAGCTGTAGTGATTCCGAATGGTGTGAACACGAAACTGTTTCGACCAACAGACTGTGAGCCAATCTCGAAAAGCGTTCTATGGACGGGCCGATATGTCGAAGAGAAGGGGCTACCGTATCTTCTCGAGGCGGCTGAACTCGTGCTCCGAGATGTCCCTGAAGCGAAATTCATCCTTGTCGGATACGGAGGCCAGCTCCCGCTCTTGGAGCGGCTTTCTGAGCAACTGGGGTTACAGAGTCGAGTCACTTTCATGGCTCCGAAGCCACAGGAAGAGATAGCGGCCATCCTCAACCGATGCACAATGTTCGCGTTACCAAGCCTTTCCGAAGGCTTTCCCAACACCGTCCTCGAAGCAATGTCATGTAGGAAACCAGTCCTCGTTACATCAGGAATCGGTCTAGAGGAAATAGTGGGGGATGCAGGCCTCTACGCTAAGGCCGGCGATCCGCGATCCATCGCAGACCGAATCATCTCAATCCTGAGAGATGAAAGACTAGCTGAAGATCTAGGAAGTCACGGAAGAACGCGAGTCTGCGGCATGTACGATTGGGAAAAGACGGTTAAGGAAACGACACGTCTCTTCGAACGTGCAACCAAGTACTAGGCTAGCTGCTCATCGTCTCTCTCTGACCACTGTAATCAGCGTGAAGAGAATTAACCCCGTGAATAGTGAAAGGAAGGCAAGCAAACACGTCGGCGCCGCTCTGTTTGCGTATTTGCAGTCCCGAATCGCAGCTCCCTTCCCAAAATTCTTACGCGACACCGAAGAGAGTCGAGTTACAGTGAGTTCGCCACCAAACACGATGAGCGCTAGCGAACAGACGAGAATAAGTGGAGGAGCGATTTCGGGGAGAGCTGAGATCGCAATCTTCCATCTCAACAGGTCATAGTAGAGGTAGTGCTGTGTTTCGAGGCTGTACGGTATGGAGGTCGGCAGGACCTTTCGCAGAATAGCGGCTTTCAGCCCGCTGAACTCATCCGGTGTTCCGAACGTCTCATACGCTACAATGTTCTTGTAGAAAGAACTCATTCCTTCACCGTTGATCTCCGATCTCCATGGGTCCGGGACTCGATCGACTAGGTAAGGGTTGCTAGCGATGTCCATCGCATTAGCAAGCGTTCCGTTATCGAATGGATAGTAGATATCATGATCGACATCAAAGACCGACCATCTTCCGTTCAAGAAAACTTCAGCGATACTGTGCTCGTTCAACCCGTCGGTGTGATACAAGAACACCATTCGGGCCGGCAAGCCCATCTGCAAAGCGAAGGAGACGAGAACACGAACTCGGTCATCACACCAACCTGTTCCATCCAGTATAACATCCCGTACTGGCCGATCGGGCGGGGGACGGGTGGGCAAATGTCTAACGTGTTCATTTGTCCAATCCATCAAGGAGATTATTCTCGATTGGTCATTCAGATCCTTGTACGTGACGGTCCGTATGATTTCGGCACGAAAATGATCATTTGCCACCATGCTGTCTCCGATCGCTGCTGCGAAGGAAAAGACGGTGAAGAGCGCCAGAACAATGACGACGATTTTTCGGCTGCGCATCATGGCACTCGGGTTACGTCGGCCCGCGTTACCAGATAAGTGTTCGCTTCGCCACAACCTTATGCTCACATCGTAACAAGCTACACAATCTTTCAGCGACATCGCGAAAAGGATGAGGCTGCGTTGAGGCGCTGGCTTCCTGATGACGACAACTTGATCGGACCTTTGTCCGCGTACTTCTTCGCCAGCGCGACAACCTTGTCTATAGTTCGCTCCTCATCAAATGCGGGAACGCCAACTACTATCCTCCACATTTAAGAACAGCAGAACTGATGTAAGTCGCAGCTTTACACGGGATGGATCGGGTCCTCATGGTGAAGGTTAACTTTCGCATCGCCTCAATTCGGACAGGCTTAGGGTGTGCAAAATAGATGCAGCTGCAGATTCGCAAGAAACTGGTTGAAGGAGAATGCAAGGTAGCCATCTGGGGAACAGGCTACATTGGATTCTCCACAATGGCGAACTTCGCAGCGCAAGGAGTGTCTTGCGTGGGCACGGACGTTTCCGAGTCCGTTGTGGCAACGATCCAAGACGGCCGAATACCCGTGCCGAACATGGAGTACTGGCTAGGATTCGACACAAAGTACCTCGTGGAAAACGGAGTCATGAAAGCTACCACAGACTGGAAACAACTCCTCGAGAAAACCTTCGCAGTTCACATGGTGGCTATCCCAACCGAAAAGGAAGATAAGCCGTGGGACGGAGCGCTTGAAGATGTTATTCGTAAAATCGCAAACAACTATTCGAAGACAAGACCTGAACCCGCGATTGTCGTGATTGAGTCAACGCTCACGCCGGGAAAGACGGATGAACTCGTCATACCCATCCTCTCCAAGGCAGGCTTGATCGTCGGCAAAGACATTCACGTCGCGGTTGCTCCCCGCCGCGACTGGTTCATAAGCGCCGAAAAAAGCCTGAGGACGCTTCCGCGAATCGTAGGCGGCACCACGCAGGAAACAACCCAGCTAGCAATTGAAGTTCTAGGGATCGTCTGCGACAACCTCATACCAGCCCCGGACCATCGACACGCCGAGATTGTGAAAAGCGTCGAAAACGCCTATCGACATGTGGAGATAACTTTAGCGAACCAGTTAAGCCTAGCCTACCCAAGCCTCGACATGACTGAAATCCTTCGGCTTGTAGGCACGAAATGGAACGTGGGAACTTTTCATCCATCGTTTGGAAGTGGTGGTTACTGTATCCCATTGTCGTCCCAGTATGTGCTTGCGGGTGCGGAGCATCCCGAGCATCTTACAATCCTTAGGGAGACAATTGCAGGCGACAGTAGTCTTCCGTTAAAGATTGCGGACCGCGTGGTTCAGTTAGGGTTCAGAAAGATTGGAATCTTGGGCTTGTCGTACAAGGGTGACCTCAAGGTTCACGTCTTGAGCCCGACGATTCGGCTGGCAAAGCGTTTGCAGGAGAAGGGAGCCACGGTGAAGGTGAATGACCCATACTTCACAACGTCTGAGATCATGAGGCTGACGGGTGCTGAAGACTTCGCATTCCCTGATGGGCTGAAGGAGTTTGATTGCATACTTATAGTGGCAGGACACAGACTGTACCGAGCAGTTTCTGAGGCGACCCTGAAGGCAAAGCTCACCAATTGTAAAATGATTATTGATAACATGGAAGAAGTTTGGCGTAGCCATGATTGGAAGGCGATGGGAATAAAGTACAAGATTGCGGGGAGCAGCGACTGGTTAGGATGATCGTGGCCGATTGAGGGACATGATGTTCGGTTATCGTTCATGACATGCGCGCCTGTGATTGTCTGCGACTCAGAATTTCTTAACTCATAGCATTCGAAGCCATCACACGTGGGCTAGCCTCGTCGCGAGTTTTCCGGTTCTGGTCGAGTGCCCGATTGATTTGCCACCTACAAAATATCATGATGATCACAATCAAGAGCTCCAAGCATCAGGAAAGAATGAAATACCTAAAGGCGACAGGCTTAGTGGAAGTTGAGTGGGCTCATGCCGAATAAGCGACCGGCAGTTTCGGGTTCACCCGCTCGCCAAGTGGCAGAGCATTTGCGGCGAGGGTTCGGGGGAATTCTCGAGAGCCGCAAAGCGTTCTTGATCTTAGTGTCCACAGCTTTGTTGTGCAAGATCGCGCTCTCTATCTTTTCACCCGCGAGCTATGATATGCAGACTATGCTGTGGTCGTCTCCCTCCAGTGGCCCATGGACTCTGTTGGACTCAAAACTTCTAAGCGTCTGGCAGTCGTCAACTCATTCAAATTTCAATCTGTGGTGGGTGACGCCTCCCGCAGCGATGACTCCGGAACTGGGTTTGCTGGCGTTGCTGATCCGGTCGCCCTTGTTACTATTCGACGTCGGCATCGGTGTTGTTTTATATTTTCTTTCTTGGCGGCTTAAACCGTCAAAGGCGCTTGCTCGGCTCGTCTCCCTAGCCTGGTTCTTGAATCCGTATACGATCCTCGGGATCGAAATGCTGGGCGATCCGGATGTTGCCGTTGTCTTCTTGACCGTTTGTGCTGTGCTGCTCTTATTGTACAAGCGATTCTTATTTGCTAGCTTGGTTCTGGCGGCTGGGACAGCTCTCAAATTGTATCCGATACTCCTCTTACCGCCAATCTTGCTTTACACACGGGCGGTTGGTACTCGTCGCCAATTCAGAACTGTTGTATTGTTGACGGTTCTTGGGGTCATAGGATACCTGAGTTGGGTTATCGAAGACCTCCTTTCACTCGTGTACAACCCACGGGCACTCCTCGAGTACGCGCCTTATACGCAGTCGATCAAGCCGTTCATCGAGTCCTCTTTCGGAATTCAAATCAGCCTTCTGTCTGTAGTTCTAATTATACTCTATACGGTCACCTGGACTTTTGCTGGGCGGATCAGAGTAGACTATATGCTAAATCAAACGATCTTACCTGTGCTGCTTGTCTTCTTTGCCTTCGCCGATCCCTACCCTCAATATTTGGTCTGGGCTCTTCCGTTCCTGACCATAGACGTGGTGTTGGTTAATCGGCGTAACCTGGGCCTCCTGATTTCCATGCTAGCATTGATGTTCGTCTGGGGGTTGATGGCCTTTACAGGTTATCTTACTCCCAGCGGGTACAACCTCTTGCTTATCCAACTTCAGGGGGGCAACCTGCCTTGGTACTCAAATGCACTCGAAGCTGCTTTGGGGAATAAGATCACCGGACTTTTGTTCCCATTCATCAAAGCAGGGTTCTCGGCGGCTTGCTTTGTCTACGCTCTTAACATCATACGTCATTGGTTTCAAACGAAAAACCCTGCACTCATGAAAGTGGGCCAGAGAATTCGATAGAGGACTCTTTCAGATGCTTGGACTCGGTCGGAAGTGGATGTTCGTAGCGATAGTTGTCGGCGTCTTGAAGGTTCTTTTGGCGATTGTGAGTAACGGCAGCAGTGACTTTCTGGCCTTCATTTACCTTGCGCGAGGAGCATTCTTGAGCCTGGGTCAGGGGCAGTTATTCTTAAGCGGCGCCTACACCGGGATCGGATTGTTGGGGGCTCCATTCTTTGCCCTCTGGAGCGTGCTCCCCATAAATCACCCGCTCATATCGGGCATGATCGGCCCCACGTATTTCGTCACTTCTCCCGAGGGTTTGCTGCTGGTTCTGTCAATGAAACTTCCGTTTTTCGCTTTTGATTTGTTTACAGGCGTCCTTGTCTTCTGGCTAGTGCGCGATCTCACTACCTCCGATAGGCGGGGCGGGATAGCATTTCTACTGTGGTACCTTAACCCCTACAATATTTTCATGATTGAAATATGGGGGTCCTTCGATATCGTTCCCGCAGCCATTCTTCTTCTTGCAGTCTTGTTAGCGCTCAGGTCCCGCTGGGTCAAATCGGGAGTCAGCTTGTTCCTAGCGACCGTGTTGCGGGTTTTCCCGGTTTTACTGTTGCCAGTTTTTGTGTTGTCAGAAGCTAGGAACGGTCTTAAGCGCGCATCCCTCGCTTTTGCAGTTTCGTATTCTATGCTCATAGTGCTGAGCCTGATGGTCTTCAGGCTTGGATCGCTTCAAGCGATAGGAGATTTCGTAGTGAATACTTCTTCCTCCTCGCCGTGGATACTGCCGATCCTCTACGGTCTCCCAATCTCCTCAGGTCTCGACTTAGCTCCGAATGTATTGGACGTCCCGCTTTCATTGGTTTTGTTTGCCCTACCAGTACAGCTCTATGTCATTATGACGTTCTGGAAGAAGAAATGCTATTCCATCCTTGATATGACGTTGGCGTTTCTACTCGTATACTTCGCTAGTACAATTCATGAACCGTATCACTTCACTTGGGTGACACCCCTCCTAACTGCCTATGTTGTGATGAAGAAGGATCGGCCAACGTTGTTGGGGTACCTTTTCTTCAGCGCTTTTCTTGCAATGCTAGTACACTCGGATATCTCAGCAGGTGGGAGTGCGTTCTTCCTCTTGATACCATTCAACGACTCGCTTCGAAACGCGGCCGTTTTCCTCAATACGCTCCGCAACGAGGGGACAATATTCGTGGAGTTTGAAGGGTTCTATCAGGGCATCTTGCACGGACTGATAGCAGCTTTCGCCGTCAAAGTAAACCTGTCAGCCCTTGGTCTGCCGTCAAAATCCTACGGCGCCGGGAATAAGCCCGGCTCATGGCGAACTGTTGTAGGAAGTTAAGCAAGGCGAAGCTTGTAGCTCCCGATCTATTTTCCAGCGTGGCGCGAATGCTGGGGACAGCGCTATCGTGCAAGGGATTTGTAAACTTCTAAGACTTGTTCAACCACTTTTGAGGCTTCGTGCGTGGCTAACACATAGTCCCTTCCTTTCCGTGCTATCTCTCTTAGAGTCTCATCATTTTCGATAAGGTAGCGGAGATCTTCAGCGATGTTTCCGCTGAACTCAAAGAACCCTACTCCACCATGGTTAAGGTATGGTTTGATTTTGGATGTCGATGCAATCACCGGCAGTCCGGACGCAGCAGCTTCGCATGCCATGAGACTGTAAGCGCCTATCTTGACCTTATCCACGTACAGTGTTAAGGACCTGTAGTAGGCAGGCATTTCATCATGCCGCAAACCCATAGCCGGAACAGCTTCGACTGGATACTTCGCCCGCAATTCAGCAACAGCCGATTCAATCTCCCTCGCGGGCACGTGTTCGCCGCTTGCAGGATCACCATAATAGCCGACGCGAAACTTTGGCCCAACAGCTGGTTTATCGGGCGTGAAAAACTCACAATCAACTGGGTTAGGGACCCAAGTAGCATCGGGTACCCATTCGAGCAGGTCAGGCGTCGCCACGATACTAGGAACACTCGATTTGATCTCCCTGCCTCTCGCATCGTCGCCGTGATAATGAAAGACAATCTTCTTCCTCAATGCCCGCATGAGAAGAAGGTCTGGTGCACGGATTCTCCCTGCCAATATGCTAGTTATCCATGGCTGGTAATGATAATGGAGAACATCAGCTTGAGCGAAACTCAGCAAAGGCCTATACAAATGGGCTTGCGGATTCTCCTCGAAACCTGCGAAAGGATGTTGCTTGCGCACTACCACGGACACATCGTGGCCGACCCTTCGCTGATATTTCGCTAGGGTCGATGCAACTCCCGCTGTGTTTCCTACATGTATGATCTTCAAACTTCAACCGCCGATCCACAAGCCAACCCGTCGAGGTGCAGTCGGGATGGTCTGCCACCGATTACTCTCGAGACAATCGCATTTCTTCATTCGAGCGGGCTTGATTTGTGACATTTATCCCGGAATGTATTATCGCATCTTCGTTCGGGGGGCTCCCAGGTAGCCGCCATCAATCAGTACCTGCAGCTTACGTTCAATATCCTCAATCCGCGATTTCCGATCGCCGTCGAGGAGGTTCTGCGCCGCCGACAGTTGCTTAATCTGAACTAGCAGTTCAAGAAAGAGTGGTACGAAGGCTTCCTTCCAGTAGCCTGGTACAATCTTGTAATTGTAGGGGTTCGATTCGACGCCGACTTCGACTTCAGAAGAATATGCTGGGCTTCGCTTGAGATGCACCCACCCAATGACCACCGTAAGAGGCGCCCCCACGACGGTCGCTCCCACAGCGAATGGGATGAATTTAGGAAAAATGTCAAGTAACGCCGGGGAACTCTTCAAAGCAAGATAGTAGACGGTGACAAGTGTTGAACCATAGCCGAGCAAGAAATTCAAGTACGTGGCATACCCCATCCTAAAGTAGTACCAGAACCTCGCAAAATAGGCAAAACTGAACTCCAACGCAATCGCTCCGGCCTACGTAAATCAGGGTCGCTGAATTTAACTAGTAGCGTGAACCAGCTCAATTCAAGGCAACAGTGGCCGTCCAAGACGTACAGCAGTTCCGACAATTCGTGAGTGCCTTGCGGTAGGTCCTTGAGAAAATTCCTTAAAGGGTTCCAGAACGTGGAAAAGAAAGTAACATAGTTTGTTCCTAAACATGCGACATCCCCCCCTCGCCACAAGTTGCTCAATGAACCCACGCCATCTTGAACCCACATCATGACGCAATCGAGAGAAAGGAAGTTTTGGGGATAACCCATACGTTCACGGAGCTTCGTGTGATTATTGACTGCGCCTTCTTCTCCGTCCAGATATTGCCATATACCGCCGCTGTGATGGGGAGAAGAAACAATAGGCTGACCGTTCAAATCTCTTAGAGGTCGGAGAAGAGTCAAACAGTCTCGGAATCACTTTGAGGGGACCGAATAATGTGCGGAATCGCGGGTATTTCTGGTCAAGCTGCTGAGAAGAGTCTTGCGCTGCGAATGTTGGAATCCATCAAGCATCGCGGCCGCGACGACCAGGGAGTCTTCGCGGATTCAGGGATAAGCTTCGGGTGCAATCGCCTGTCCATAATTGACGTGGCGGGCGGACACCAACCACTCTCCACCGAGGATGGAGAGGTTTGGGTTGTTCAGAACGGCGAAATATACAACCATGATGAACTTCGAGCCGAGTTGCAGAAGCGCGGCCACAAGTTCGCAACCCGCTCCGATACGGAAGTGATCGCTCAAGCGTTTAAGGAATGGGGAGCAGATTGCTTCGCCCGCCTCGACGGCATGTTCGCAGTCGCCATTTGGGACGTCGCCGGGAAGACGCTTCACCTTGCACGCGACAGGGTCGGCGTTAAACCGTTGTACTTCGCCGAAACCGACGGCAACTTGCTTTTCGGTTCCGAAATCAAGGCAATACTGGCAGCGGGCTTACTCAAGAAAACTACGGTGAATCGTAGGATGGTAGATCAGTTGGTCGAGGTGGGTTATCCGCTTGAACCTGAAACTTTACTGAACGAAGTACATCAAGTCCCGCCCGGGTCAAGAGCGAAGTTCGATTCAAGCAGGTTCGAAGTATCAAGCTTCTGGCAGCCGCCCGCAATCGTTGACACTGCGCCTACGGTTGAGCAAGTGCGGGACGCGTTGCGCCGCTCGATCGTACATCAAACGATCACGTCCGACGTCCCCGTTGCTGCTTTTCTGTCCGGCGGCATTGACACGTCAACAGTAGTCGCCTTTGCCAGCGGCGTACGATCCGACCCCCTGAAAACCTTCTGCATGGGATTCAACGAGGCAACGGACGAGTTTGCCGACGCGCGCATCGTGGCGGAAAAATTCGGCACAGACCACCGTGAGATCATGGTCGACGCAAGCGACGCCATGAAGATTTACCCGAAAATGGTGTGGCATTCCGAACTGCCCAAGATCAACCTCTACTCTTGGTTCGTTAACGAGGCGGCAAGCAAACACGTGAAAGTATGCTTAAGCGGCCTCGGGGGGGACGAACTGTTCGCAGGCTATCCGACGTCTCGAAGATTCCAAACGGCCAGGAGGATTCGAAGGCTCCGTCGTCTCGGTCCAGTTCTGGCTGTGGCCGAAATGTCAAGGATGGTTCCAAACCGTTACGCGAGGCTGTTGAGGTCGCTTCACTCGGACTCAGAGGCTTACGCCGCTTTAGTGACGGGCTTTCCGAGCGAGGAAGTAAGCTCAACCGTGAAGGAGCTTGTGACACCGTTCTTCAATCAACCCGGCGACTTCGAGCAGAAGATGGTACGGGCAGAGTTCAGCGAGAAACTTCCGTACGATTACCTACTGGTGGAGGACGCGATGAGCATGGCACATACTCTGGAGGTTCGAGTTCCATTGTTGGATGATATCCTTCTAGACCTGATGCTGCCGGTTCCGTACAAGTGCAACGCAACCCCCAGCCAAGGAAAACTACTGCTACGGGAAGCCGTCAAAGACATCCTACCCGCGCAATGCCTCGCTAAGCCCAAATGGGGTTTCAGCGTAGACGTCTACTCCTGGTGGAAACGTTCAGTCAGGGACTATGCGTTGAAACGTATCCCTGATTCAAAATTCCTCCGCGAAGCTACGCCGAATTGGCATCGGAAGGTTTCGGAAAAGATTTCCCAGCCAGTTGATGTTCAAAATTCCCGATGGTATTCTATGGCGTGGATAATGCTTGGGCTTGACGTGTGGGCAGACCTATTCCTGAACAAGCAAACTCCGCAATCATTACCCTGGTAGCGCCCC
>Ga0187866_1000335_pt1 | contig 57314 bp, 93 predicted proteins | sample June2016WEW_11_1_3_FD_133013 | JGI IMG/M metagenome (GOLD analysis project Ga0187866, IMG submission 133013) | Peatland microbial communities from SPRUCE experiment site at the Marcell Experimental Forest, Minnesota, USA - June2016WEW_11_150 | ecosystem: Environmental > Terrestrial > Soil >... | reverse complement strand
GGGAACACGATCCCCGATTCCATCGACTCCAATCCGCTGACGATTCAGGGCGATTCCAACTATACGCTCGAACCAGGCAACGCGATCTACTGTAACGCGCTGCAAGGGCCGAACGGCTGCGATCTGACCAGTTCGGTTGCTTATACCAGCCCGCAGCCGATGAGCTTGCTTGTGGCGTATTCCGGCACGGGTGGGCCGCTGGCTCAATTCGGCGGTTTTTCTTCGATTCAGAGCTTCCAGCAATTCTACGAACTCTATCTGGATACCTTCGGAAAGCTCAGTTTCGGTACGTTCAATTACGGTGCTCTGAACGTGCTCCAGAGCAAGACGCCGCAGAATTACGCCGATGGGAATGAACACATTGCGGTCGCGAGCATCGGCAATCAGGGGATGAATCTATACGCCGATGGAACCAAGCTCGGCAGCCTGAATTCCAGTCTCGCAAACTATACCAACGGATACTGGTTCTTCGGCGGGGCCGCGCTGACTGGTGCAAGCCCGTCGGGAAATACATGGCCTTATGCTCCGCCGTCCTCGTGGTTTAACGGAACTCTCTATTGCATGGCGTGGTGGAACGGAACGCAACTGACGGATCAGCAGGCGCAATCCGCAACGCTGAACAAGCCGATTACTCCAGTCAATAACAACTATGCGACGATCACCGGCTCGATCGCTTCTCTGGTTCAAGGGACGGGATACGCTTACGCGAATCAGACGGTGACCTTTAAGACTCAGCAGTCGCAGGGGTCGTATCTGCCGGGGTGTGGTTCTCAAGTGCCTATCGCGCCGTCGCAGATGACGTATCAGACTGACTCGCAGGGCAATCTACCGAGCGGCTTACTCATCCCACAGGGTGCTCACGTCACATTCCAAGTCAACTCCGGGCCTGCGGTTCCGCTTACGGTGTCTTGTCAGAACAGCGTGGACATCGCGAGTCTGATGCTGGCTCAGAACGATCCGCCAGACGTAGTGGATGCGGTAGCTGTGCAAGGACCAGTATTCGCGGGAACGACGGTGACGAATCCGGGTCCGGGACAGACAGGTACAGCGACACTAACGGCACCGGGGAGTCAATGCCAACCCGCAAGCGGCAGTACAACGCTTAATCTTGCCAACGGTAATACTCAGTGCGTGACGCTCTCCGCAAGCTCGACGGTGACTCTAAGTGGCATGATCGATGGACAGCAAACCATCGTGGATACGATTGAGAATGCGTTGGGCGGTTATACGCCAACTTTTGCGGTCCCTGCCGGGTATTCACTGGTCTGGTCGGGTGGTGGTACTCAGCCGTCTTCTGCAACGGCAGCCAATACCTACAGCCAGTGGTCGTTCATCACTATCGGAACCGCCGTTCAAGGCGCGTTGATCTCGTCTCCGACAGGCGGAAATACTTTCTCGACTTTGAACGTGACTTCGGGCATCGCCGATACGGGCCAAGTGACAGTCACTCCGATCACGGCAGAATTGCCGACTGTGACGGTAAACGGAACCACCGGAAGCACGTCGTACAGCTATGCGCTGCAATGCAACGACGGAAATGCGGGAACGACTTGGCCTTTGTCTTTCGTAACCGTAACCAATGGCAACGCCACACTGAGCGGAACGAATTTCAATACGATCGCTGCGGCGGCGCAGCAGGGATGCGTCTCATGGACTGTGTTCAAAACGAATAGTTCGACGGTGTTGGGCGCGATTGCTTCTCCAACTGGCAGCCTGAATGACACCGGGCAGGCGACTTCGACCTACAGCGGCGCGACGGTGAATACGACTGGACAACTGAGTGCCGCCTTTCTCGCCGGGGATTTAACCACGCTTACAACAGTCGGCGACATGCTGACTGAAAACAGCGCCGATGAGAACGTCAGACTTCCGGGCTCGATAACTCAACTGCCGACGCCTCCAGCGCCGACAATCACAACCTTTGGCACGGCGGGCTCGACGACCTACACCTATTATCTCGTCTGCCATGACCGATATGGAAACAGCAGCTTGCCCACAGGCGGCGGCTCAACCGGCCTTGGCAACGCGACTCTCAGCACGAGTAACTATAATATCGTCACCCTCCCTGGTGAAGTGGGCTGCCTGACGTGGGACGTGCTTTCCCCTGATACTGCGCATTCGGTCGCATTGGCTCAACCCGGACCGACTTTCAACGATTATGGCTTGGGCTCAAGTCCCTACACAACGCCGACACTGAATACGACGGCTGCGGATTCCTACCTGCTCAGTTCTCCGAATACCAGCGCGAGCCCGATTCTGCCAAATCCGCCGACATGGCAAACGATTTTGCCGTCGGATGTTTCGGGTTTCGATAATGTGACGGTGACGGGCATACCAGCGCAAAACTCGCTGATCGTAGGAACGGGGCCGAATACTGCGACTTGGCAACCGGGGCTCAACATCACACAACTGATTACACATGGAGAACGGTGCTTTACCGCAACAGGTACATACACGATTCCAGCCAATGTATACTCGATGGTCGCTGATTGCTGGGGTGGCGGGGGTGGGGGTGGCGGATATGGTTCGGGGGATACGGCGGGCAGCGCCGGCGTCATAACGACGCTCGCTTATGGATTCAGCACGGTTTGTTCGGCGGCTGGCGGATCGGGAGGGCCGGGTGCTACTCACGGTAATGCGGCCAATGGCGGATTAGGCGGTGTAGCCGGAAGCATCGGCGCGTTGAACATAGCTGGAAGCAATGGCTTCTCAGGGCTTACTTCGGGAACAGTAACAGCGACAGTAGGCGGTGGCGGCTTGGGAGGCATCGCGCCAGGATTGGGAAACGGCAGTTACGGGGCTGGCGGCAACGGTGGCGGCGGCAACAGCAACGGTGGTGGTGGTGGCGGTAGCGGCGCAAAGAATGAAAACCAGTTCGCGGTGACGCCGGGCGGTACGCTTACACCGACTGTAGGCACTGGCGGCGCTGCTGGGACTGGCGGAGATGATAACGGCAATCCCGGCGCAGCAGGTCTGATTTGCATAAGTTGGTAGGAGAATTTATGAAACGTGGCAAACTGATTGTTCTCTTTCTGATTGCGGGCTGTCTCTATGCGATACCCGATGCCCGCGCTCAGACTGCAACACCAACTGCCACGGCCACCGCCACCGCGACGGCAACCACGACGGCGACTGCGACAGCGACCACAACGCCTACAATTTCAGCCACGCCGACGGCGACAGCCACGAGCAGTCCATGCGCTCTTTCAACGCCAAGTTCTACGAGTGGCTTGAGCGGCCGATATACTTGTTGTTTGACGCAAGTGGGTTCTTCAGTAGCTCCGGTTCAGGTCAAACCGCCGTGGCCTATGACTACATGGAGTATTACCTGGAGAACGGGCGGCGCGGCTCCTGTTTTAATTTTCCCATATTCAGGGACTTTACCAAGCACCGCGCCAGCGAATGCGCATGAACTGTCGAGTCAGAATTCGTCCTATAGTGATTCCGTGGGTGTCGCGACACCCAGCGGCCTTAATGGCATTGGGGAAGCATGGGCGGCAGTATTGGAGACGGGAAGCACACAGGTTCCCGTAGACGCCTGCTGGAGATAACAATGCGGCGCATCTGGCTTCTTATGATCGCCTTTCTCCTGCTCCCTTGCGCGGCATCAGCGCAAAATTCCAGCTACGGCCAGATTCCCGGCACCACCGTGTATGGTCCTCCGCAAGCCGTCAATCAAGTGTTAACATCAACAGCGGCGGGCGGTGGCGGCGGAATCGGACAGGCGACGGCAGCATTTGTGGATACCTGTCATTTGATTACTTCCTTGCAGTGCCCCGGCTTTGCTGGGAGTGCCGTACCTTATCCACTTAGCTTTTTCTTCGCAGGTCCGTTGCCGCTTAGCGGCTCTGAGGCGGACTGTGCGTTCGTACCGAATGCAGCGACTATTCCAGTCAATCTTGCGCGCTCAGGATGCTCCGCGACGGCAGCGACAGCGACAAGCACAACGGCCCTTAGCGTGATCGATATTCCCTACGGCGGAACGCCATCTACGATTGCCACGCTGACCTTTGCGGGCGGAGCGAAAGATTGCACGCTGTCAACTCAGGCCGCGATCCCCATAGCAGCAAAAGATACGGTTTGCGTAGTGGGTCCGGCCAGTCCCGATGCGACGTTGGCGGGTGTGGCAGCGACGATTTACGCAACGACGACGGACTATCCATGAGATGGATTCTCGCATTCGCGGTGCTGCTGAGTTGCCTGATGAGCAACAATGTCTTTGCCGCAACGTTTATTAGCGCAGCGGATAGTGGCACAGTCGGAGGCCCGTACACTGACTACCTGATCGCCTATCCCGGCTCTCTGACAACCGGCGATTACATCCAGTTAATGTGCAACGTCGCTTCAACCGCGATCGTGACAGTACCCGCTGGGTTTAATCTGGAAAATAGCGGCGGCCTCGCCAAACTGATGATGGTCTGGGACAAGCAGTATGCTGGAGAAACGGGCAACTTTCACGTCACCTCGACGGGCGGCAACGTTTGGTGGTGCGTAACAAGCGGCTGGGCACCTGCCAATTCATACGACACAGTAGAATATGATAATTCCGCGTTTGGTGATTGTTCTTCAGGAACGAGTTGCACGGGACCGCAAACAACAACAGCCATCGCAAACGAGCAAGTTATCGAATATTGGTATCAGTCCTGTCTTCTTGGCGGAAACATGACCCCGGACGCAACAACGACGTTCATGACAAAGGCCAACTTTTCTTGCGGTCTTTCGGACTATTTTACGCAGGTAATCGCAGGTGCGGTCCCGGCGAAAACGGCAACAGCGGCTCTTTCCAATACATGGCAAGCAGCACAAGTAGCGGTTAAGGACGTGCAGACCGTCCCGACAGCAACCGTCACGGCTACTCCCACAGTAACGGCCACGGCAACTGCAACCCTGACGCCGACTCCCACGATCAGCGCCACGCCGACAACGACGATTACCGCGACTCCACCAACACCGACAGTGACGCCGACTCCAGCAACGCCAACAGTTACCGCGACAGCCACAAGCACCGCAACCGCGACAGCCACAAGCACCGCAACCGCGACAGCTACCGCAACGAATACGCCGACGCCTAGCGCGACGCCAACATCAACGGCTCGACGGGTCACGGTGAGGATTTTATGACCCGCCTGCTTGCCATCGTCGCCCTTGGTTCCACGCTCTTCGCGCTGGCGTTTTCTTATCCGCTGCTCAGGCATCTCGGCACAGCGGGGCTGGCGTGGGATTGGGGCTACAATACCGAAAAGGCGTGGGCTGCCTGGTACGACGTTGCGCGGCTGCATCAGTTTCCGTGGTCTCAGCAATGGGTCTGCGGCGGTTATCCCATCTGGGCGCATCCCGACTCTCACCTCGGGCCGTTCTTCCTGCTGCATCTGCTTTTCGGGCCGGTCGTCGGGCTGCATCTTGAAGTCGTCGCGCATATCGCGATCGGTTTCGCCGGAGCTTACGTTCTCGCTCGCGTGGTGAATATCTCGTCGGTCGGAGCCGTGGCGTGCGGAATCGCGTTCATGGGTTCGAGCTGGTACTATCTACATCTCGGCACCGGGCACGTCATGTTCATGGCTTACGCCTATGCGCCGTGGGTGCTGGCGCTGTTCTGGCTGAGCATTGAGACTTCCAGCTTCGCCCGGATGCTTCTGTCCGCAGTCCCGCTCGCGCTGATCATGTTCGAGGGTGGCACCGTGGACGTGCTTCCGCATGTGATGTTTCTGTTCGGTGCGCTCGCAGTCGCTCTCGCGGTGACGAGGCTTAGCTTTCGTCCCCTAATTGCGGGCGTGGGTATCTGCGTGCTGGCGGCGGCGTTGACGGCGATCAAATGGATTCCGATGCTGTTGCTGCTCGGCAATTTTCACAGGCCGTGGCCTGACGGCGAAGTGAATCCCTTGGCGGTGATGGCGAGTGAGAGCCGCTATCGGCGCAGCCTGCTCGCGTTGTGTGCGGCGAGCGCAGCGATCACGATTCCCTGCGCATTGCGGTATCACGACCTATTCCAACGGCCCGCATGGAGCGCGCTATGGTGAACTGGTTCACCTCCAACTTCGGCGGCGCGGTGGTGCTCGCGGGATTCCTCTACGCGTGCGCCAACTTCAATGTCTGCGGCGGGTGGGGCTTCGCTGAGGGCGGGACCATCGTTGCTCTCGGATGCGCGATGATAGTGAGGGCCGGATGAAACTGCTGTGCCTGATGGTTGTCGCGTTGATGCTGTTGCCGGGGATAGCGGCAGCGCAACCGGTGCTTGATGGTGGTGCGGTTGCGGGAACGGGGACTGCCTCATCCGTTGCTACTGCGTGGCCCGCAAATCAATTATGCACAGGCAGCGGTGTCCCTTACGCCTGCTGCACCGGGTCGGCGACTGGAACGTGCGCAATCAATACGGGGGATTGCTGCGTTCTTGAGATCGCGAACGGGTCTCAGACCATTGTAACTACAGCCGGTTGCGCGAACGCCGGTTCGGGCTGGACGACGAATCTCTTAAATAGCCTTTACAATACGCTCAACCACGTCTCTGAACTTACCCACGTTTATACCGCCGGGGATACGGCGCCAACCTGCAATTTTAGTGCAAGCTCCGGTTATACCTATGCCATGCGATGCTTTAGCGGAACGAACGGCTGTACATTTTCGACGGGACCCACAGCGAAGACGAATACGTCGAGCCAGACGGTCCTTGGCCCCGGAATCAGCGGCACAGCAGGCGATCTGCATTTATTTGATGGGGCTTATCCAGGGGCTAGTTCTAGTTGGACCTACAATGACAGTCTATCTCAAGACGTTTTCAAGAGCAATTCCCCTTCGATATTTGGCTCGTCCGTAGTAATCGCGGGTTCCGGGACGCAGCCAACAGCGCAGGCGACGACCAATGCGAGTGCGGCGGCAAACGTGGGCATCGAAGGGGTAATTGAGGCATCGACAGCGGCGACACCTACTGCGACTCCCACGGCCACGGCGACAAGTACGGCGACCGCAACTGCGACTGCAACCGCGACACCTACGGCGACACCTACTTGCGCGGTGCCTGTCGGAACGCCGTCGCCAGTCGGCACGCCGGAGTCCGCCGCGTTCACCGGCAACAGCTACACGCCTTCGGGATGGCCGGTCGGTATCATTCCCGGCGACTGCTGCATCGTGATGATGTCGGGCAGCGGAACACCGCCGACTGGTTCGGCGACTTGTGCAGCAAATGCGGGCTGGACCGATCATTCGATCACTGGCCTGACAAGCAACGCATGGGATAATGCCGATGTGATCGGCTTTGCCACCCATGTCTATGCGTGGGCTGACGTGATTCCGACTTGCACAGGACCATCGCAAGGAAGCGCGGCCTTCGCCTGTTTCAGTGGTACCGACGCTTGTAATTTGTGGGCATTGGCGGGATCGAACAATCTCTCCATCGGCAACGCCTCACATGGGCCAGGAATCAACGGCTGTCAGGGTGATTTGCACCTGTTCATCACGTCGGCGACGGTCCTTGGCAGTCCGCCTTACATCGGATTCATTAACTACACCGGCGGCGGCGGGAGTCTCGTGCAGGACACGCAGGCACTTGCGGACGAAGCGAGCATCGCGGTGGCGCATGAAATCTTCTCAACTTCGACTGCCTTTCCAACATCAGCCGCAACGATGGTTCTCATGCAGCCGACTCCGACTCCGGTAGCGAATCTGAATGTCGGCGTCGAAGCGGATATTGAAGGCGCTCAGCAGACGGCCACGCCGGAACCGCCAACGCCGAGCGCTACCGCAACTCCAACCGCGACAAGCACCGGGCCTACGCCTACTGCGACGGCGACGGCAACGGCTACCGCCACGGCCACAGCTACCGCAACGGCTACTGCCACTCCCACAGCCACAGCAACAGCCACCGCTACTGCCACTGCGACTGCGACTGCGACGGCCACAGTTACGGCGACTCCGAGCGCGACGCCAACAGGTGGCGCGACGCCTTGCAACAGCGTCCAGATGGGAAAACGCAACGCGGGTCTGCACGCATGCGCGAGTTTTTAACTTCAACCTCTAGGAGAGCACTTGGTCATGGCTGCGCCTGAATCGAACGCTGTAACGTGGGATGCCTTTCGTTGGTGGGTCGGTATATTCGGTGTCATCATGGGGACGCTTAGTGAGGCGGCGCGGCGCGCGATTGGGAGTAAGGCAAGCACGAAAATGGTCGAACAGGCCCAAGACAATACTAAGGCGGTAGCGAAGGCAGAACTAAACGGCCATATCAAGGACGACGACGACCGATTTGAGCTTTATCGCGACCGCTTTGTTCGGCTGGAAGATCGGACGCGAGAGGACATCAAGGCCGTGGCGGAACGCTTGGAAGGGCGGATGAACACGATAGAGGCCAATCAGCGGACTAATACGGCGACGATTCTTGACGCCATCAGGAACAATCGAACATGAGTGACCGGCTGAAAATCTGGCTCTGGAAGTGCGCTGGTTGCAAAGTCGAAGTGAAAACGTCGGTCGGCCAACTGCCGGAACCCTGCTCTTGTGGGGCTGTGCAATGGGACAAAATCGCTGAGAAGAACGTGGAGGACGCACAATGAACGTATTTTCTGATCCTGCGAAGCTGCTTCCTGTAGTCGGGTATATCGGTATCTTTGTCCTGCTCGGTTTGGGGAAGATCGACTTCAATGAAGCGATCGTGCTTTTCGGCGTCTGCGGCGCGGGGCATGCCCTGCTTTCCAGTGTCAACAATACGCCGAAGTCTTAACGCGGGCGCGCTCGCGCTTTTGTTAGCGGGCTGCGGAGCGCAGGTCCAGCGGATCGACTATTCGGATGGCTCGCACTGCAACTTCACGCAGCTTGATCAGGTAGTCGAGGAAGAGTGCATGGTGTACGAGGGCGGTAAGCCTCGATGGTTCCCGCCGCAGATCGTTGCAGCGCCGTCTCCGTTCGGCTCGCTGGGCGGTGTGGTGTCGGGCGCAGGCGGTGTGATGTCGTTTGTGACCGTGCCGTAACGGTTGCGGTTGCGGACGCGCGGGTGTAGAGATAATCAATCACAACCCCAACCCGCGACTGGAAACGGTCGCCAAGGAGACCGGGAATGAAAATCAGCGTTAAATTTCAATGTTCCAGCGTGACCAAGCGATGTTGGGACAAAGCCAAGAACACTTTTGTTTTTGATGTCGTCTTTCATCCAGTGTTAATGAACAGCGAGGAAAACGAGAAATTCTTTGCCGCGACCCCCGCTGGTCAAATTCAACTGGCAACTGTTCGCGGTGATCATTTTGTACCAGGTACGCTCTATTACATGGATTTGTGGGAGGCCGCAGAGTAATGGACTTGTTCGGCGGCACGGTTGAGGACTTCAAGCAGGCTGCGCTTATCGTGGTGGATGCCGTGGCGCAGCGCATCGGCGAGAAAGGCGGAAGCCTGATCGCGGAAGAAGGCGGCGTGGTGGATGCGATTCTCGGCAGATTCTTCGCCACGCTGAACGGCGCGGAAATCACGGTGACGATTCAGAACAACGAAATCAAAGCGCGGCTCACGTTCGCGCCAAAACAGGGAGAATGAGCATGGACCTTGACGATGCCCGCAAATTGGCGCAGGGCATCATAGGCAATTACGCTGCGGCAAAACCCGTGATCGCAGACTTCCGCGCTGGCAGGATACCCGCCAGTGAATTTGCCGACCAAATGGATGAAACGCTAAAAGTGAACAGTGACACGGCTGCGACCATTGTTTTGTGTCTGAACGAACCAAAAGGAGAATGAAGATGAAGAAAAAATTTCTGACACTCGCGCTGGGCGTGGTACTCGCGTTCACGTTGACGGCTTGCGGCACCGGGCAGGTCGTGCCGGTTCAGGCCGTGCAAGGCGGCGGATTGCTCTCATCGCGTCCGAGCGACGTGAACAGTGGCAAGGGCATCGTGGATAGCGCGCCAGCCCTCGCCATCGAGATTACCAATTTCTGCAACGGCCAAGCTGAGGTCGATTACACATGGCTCGCGGGTTTCTGCGGCGGTAACCCGGCCTATAGCACTTCGGGCCTTATGGGCTTGGCCGGCACGAGCATTCCGGCGAGCGTCGGCCAGTTGACCGGGCAGGCAAAGACGGCATGGTGCCAGTCGTATCTCTGGACCGGGCCGAGCGGACAGTTGATCATCAACAAGGACGGCAATGGCAACCCGATCATACCGGGACTCGCCAACTGCCCGAGCGGAGTCGCGCCAGCGCCCGTGACAGCGCCGGCCGGGGCCGCAACGCCAGCGAAATAACCTTTTCGGCGGGGCCGTGAGGCGTAGGGGCATTTCCTCCATCTGCGCTTCATAACGGACGGTCCCGCCGGATTTTCACCCATGCTAACCGACCTTATCCCCGGCACTGTCATCGCCGTTCACGGGCGCAGCTTGCTGGATCGGATGATCGAGAAAGAGTCCGGGCCGATCTCTCACGTCGGGATGGTAACGGCGGTTGGCCCGGAAATGGCGATGCCTAACGGTGGACCTTTGGTATTTCGCCCTGTCGTAAAAGTGACCCAAGCCGTCATGCCCCGCGTCGCCACGTTCACCCTTGAGGAAACGATAGCTCGCGCCAAGTACGCCTACGCACTGACGCCGCTGACCATCCCGAAGCCGGATCTTGATGCCATCGTGGCGGATATGCTGGCCCACGTCGGGGAGAAATACGACTACGCTGATTTGCTCTGGCAGGCGTGCGACAAGGCGACAGGGACGGAATGGTTTACCCAGCATTTTGCCACGCCGGGGAAGACGATTTGCTCCAAGCGCGTAGCAATGAGCTTCGGCACCAAGGGCTACACCTTCGGCGTGGCGCGGCGGTCGGCTACCCCAAGCGAGATATTTGAATACGCTGTCGAGCATCCCCAGGATTACAGCGTGAGGCGATTGTGACGCCCGCGCAGCAGCAAAGCTCCGATCTCATCTTTCTGGCTCTGACCGTTTGGCGTGAGGCGCGCGGCGAGTCCGCCCAAGCGCAGCTAGCTGTTGCCTATTCGATTCTCCAACGCGTCGCGCATCCGTCTTGGTGGGGCTCCGACGTGATGACGGTTGTTTTTGACAAATGGCAATATAGTTCGCTGACCAATCCGAAAGACCCGCAGTTAGTGACATGGCCAGACTTGCCTGAATCAAAAGACCCCGTTTGGGATAGTTGCGTGAACGCAGCCGAAGCGGCACTCACTTGCTCCCAGCCGAATCCCGCAGCGGGAGCTACGCACTATTACGATGATTCGATTCCCGCCCCAGAATGGGCGCAAGCGCCAGCGGTGTTTGTGGCGAAGATCGGGAAGCTGAATTTCTGGCACGTCGGCTGATCAAGCGGGCGGTAATGCACAAACAGCGCGCGCATCTTCGCTTCCAGCTTCTCCAGAATATTCTGCACGTCCTGATCCATAGCCGCATTGTCCTTTCGCACTGTTTTTGGTATCCTGAAAAGAGATGGAGCCGCCGGGTTATGATCCCGGTTCTCCCGATTCTAAATCGGGGGCATCAACCAAAATGCTTCGGCCCCCATCTTTCCGGCCCCGGACGGTGCGAACGTCGCGGGGCCTTTCATTTCCTAGACTTCGCCTTTGATGTTGGCTCGCAACGCCCAATCACAGCCGGACTGACCATAGCTGACGCGCTCGGGTTACATAGCCAGTGCTCAGTGCCATTATCGTCTATGCACTGTAAAGCGCACGGACCTAAAGGCATCATACGAACATAGCCTCCCGCGCCGTTGCTGAGCACATTGACGGTTACTCCACCCCCTCCGCCACCGCCGCGATCAGGAGAAGGCGATCCGGGCATTGTAGGCCCCCTAAATTCATTTCCATATGGGCCATCGCTCCCAGCTTGCACGGTCGCAGTCTGAGCGAATAAGACCCCCAAGATCAATAAGCACCAATGGCATCGGATCATCGCGTTCTCCTGCCTAGCGTTTTAGGCTCGCGTTCCGTCCGTATAGACGACCATGCGATCGCGCTTAGTAAATCGACTCGCCTTCATGTCATAGGTTTTGCCGATGTGATAGGCGTCGTTGGGACATGTGCTGTAAACGCTATGGATTTTCCCCTGCTCAACCAAGGCGCGCACCGCAGCTTCGTCCGCTTGACCGCCTCCGTATGTCACCCACCACTGGTGAGAACTTGGCACGAAATACACCTCTCGATGAGGGTTTCCGTTAGTTAGGAGCGCAAGTAACCCTATCTCATCAAGCAACGGAGCTTGGCAAGTACAAGTCGGGCAATGTTGCATCATCTCACCTGTGCGGCGCGTTCGCGGGGGCGGCTAGCCTTCATCGGGTGCTTCTTCGCGATCCCCATTCAGCCACTCAAACATTGCCCGAATGCCATTCTCGTAGGTCATTCCAGCGCAGTGTGTCCCTTGGTCCTCACCCTCTGCCGCCCAATTCAGTACGCGGTCAATCGCTTTTTGTGTTCGCTTAATCTCGTAAGCCATCATCTCTCTCCCTGTGCGTCGAACAAGCCCGCGCTCTGCGGTCGCGCCGGCTGGATGCTCGCTTCCTGAATCGTTATCTCAACTCGCGGCCGGTCGCTGTACCACTTCGTCGCGCTCAGTGTCACGATCTGAGAATCGTCCAGCCAGCAGACCCCGTTTAGAGCGTCGATCTGTTTGATGTAGTTGTCGAGGTCAGGCCGTGTGATCGGCCGCATCCGGCCATCCAAGGCGAGTTGCGCCTTCTTTGCCGATAGAGACTTCGGGACCGGCAGATAGACGTTGACTTCAACCGCGAGCGAGCCGGAGAGCGGCGGTTCTCCGTGCATTTCTTCCTGCGCCCGGTATCGCAAATCCGTCTGCCACTTCCGCATGTGAGCGGGCGTGTAGGCGGAAACGAACGAGCCGCCATCGCGCTTGTGGACGTTGCGGAAGCGCGGGCGTCCTGCCGCAATGGGCTGGCCGGTGAGGACGATTTTGATCACCCGCGATTCCTCGTCTCATCCGACGCTTTCATCGTGATACCTGGCACCACGAGTTTGCCCTTCGCATCGGTCAGAGCCCGCTTCCACTTTCCCTCTTTCGGCTCCATGAATTCCCAATACGCGGGCTGCTCGGCTAGCCAGTGATAGAACGCCTTATAGTCGATGATCTGATCGAGCTTGTAGGTCGTGATGACGCTGACGCCTTCCACCTTGCCGGATGGGGCTTTCTCATCAGGCAATGCCACAGGTGGTAACGGAGCGTTCAGGTGAGCCTCGGCTTCTTCTTTATGGCCGAGACTCTCAAGGTGCGCGGCTTCCTCTATCCTCTGACGCTCCTGCTCCTTCCTAGCCTCTTCCTCGCGCTCCCGGCGCTGGCGGTCGGCCTCGGCACGGCGTTCCTGCTCCCAGCGGGCGAGCGTGCCGGAGCACCATCGGCGAATCTCTTGCGCCGGGTCGGTTGCCTTTTTGAACATCGAAGTCAGGAAGCGGTGGATGCTGTAGGCGTTCTTGATTTGCCGCGCGGCTTCGGAGTCATCCGCCTGCTTGAGAAACGCCTTGGCATCGGTATCGAGTTCCTTGGCATCCTCGACCACCATGCGGGTCAACGGCTTGTTTTTGAGTGCGCCGTATCGCTCGACCAGCCCAGCAAGGGATGAGTCCAGCGGGGCGAACATTGGGCGCGCTGCGGATTCCGTCATCGGTAGAGTGTCGGGCATGACTATTTCCTCCCCTTGAAGTGCTGGTTGAAGTGCGCTCCGATACTCTCCGACTCCATCAACGCCCGGTGTTCTTCCGCTGTCGCCGGATAGGTGTAAATCTTCCCGTTCTTGAACTCCACTTCCAGCGTATTGCTCTGCGCGTCGTGACCGACGCTCTTGATCATCGAGCTTGAGACTTCCTTGCGTTCCATCTTTTCCTCCGTTATATGACCAGCAATTGCAGCCGAATCCCGCGTCTTGCAGAGAGGCGCAGCGGGGATCATGGATGCGGATTTGAGCGGCCGTGATCATGCTGCGTCCCCTAAATACTTCCGGCGTATCCAATGCGCTCGCGCCAAGATGATAAATTCGTCCTTGTCCCGCGGATCGATGAAAGGATGGAGTTTGAAATCGCCTCGCGCCAGTTGCAGCCCGAAGCGAGTTACTCTCGGCATCCCCATCGAGTACATCGCCATTTCGTAGCTGGCGGTTTGGAGTGACGTTGTTGGCTGCATCCCGCCCGTCTTGATGTCGATCAGCGCCCGCACGCCATCCAGCATGATCAACTGGTCGGGATGACCCAAGTATCTCTCGGCTTTGTTGACGACCTCGAAAGCGCACTCAATCAGATTGACGGTGTGACGTTGCAGGAAGCTCCGATAGCCGTCGATGAACGGGACGCATTCTAGATGGTCGGTTTCCCACGCTTGGGGGAGTTCCTTGCCCATCACCAGCAGATTGCAGGCGGCGTCAACCAAACGGCCTCGCCGCATGGACTCGGGATCGCCGAAGCGTTCAAGGTCAGCGTACAACCCGGCCGCTTTCAGAATCTCGGTGGTGGAGGGTAGAGTGCTCATTGTTCCAAATCGGCTTGGGCCTGCTCCGCGAGGGTGAGACATTCGGGCGAGCAGTACCAGTTCCCGTCCTTGTCGGTGAATTCTTCTCCTACGCCTTCCGCCCACGCCGGATCGTTAAAGGTAGCAGAATGCGCTTTGCCGCACGGCTCTCCGCAAGTACCGCAGTTGATGATCGAAACAGCCATCAGCCGCCGTGGGCCTCCAGCCAGGTTTTGATCATCGCGCATTCGTTGAACTTGAGCGCGACGTACTGCGATAATGTGAGCTTGGCGAAATCGTCAACCTGAAAGGCCTCGGGAAGAAACACCTTGAGCAGACGGGTAGTGCCCGCGCAGGCGTCCCAGGAATCGTATGCGTCGTTTTCCTCAGCGGAAGTGACGATGCGGTCCTCCTTAGGCTTGTCGGGGACAATCTCGACACCGCCCCGTGGCCGGCGCGGCGTTGGGGCTTCGGTGCCATCCGTGGCTTTGGGCAAATCGTCGGGCTTATCGCCCGCTTCTTCTTCGTCGCGCACGGCCAGCGTCTCGGTAATCTGCCACGCCTCCTTCTGCTCCTTGTTCATCTTCGGCTGCGGCTGGATCAGACCGTCGAGCCGGTGAATCGCGGTTTTCGCGCACATCTCAGGCAGCCAGTCGTTCCAACCGAAGCCGAGCTTCCCGTTGTTCTTCTTCTTGACCGCTTCCATCGTGCGCTTGAGGGCGCTGCGGCTGACGAAGGTGTGGAGCTTCTCGCCGTTCGGCAACCAGGCGATGGCGTAAGCCCCGACGATGTTGTTGATGTCATTGAGCCACGCGGCCGACCGCTCGGTCTTGTAATCGGGATGGTGCTCGATCCGGTCCTCGTCGCCTTCGATCAGTGCAAACTCGTCGCCCTCGTAAACGACTTTGGCCTTGAGCTTGGTGATCGCGCCGGCGCGCTGCCAAAGGAACGATTTGCCCTGCCACTGGACGATCAGGACCGCAGCCGTGCCTCCGTTCTTGGTGTCGAACGGTACGACAGCGCAATGCTTCTCGGGACCGCCGACCATCAGCCCACGCTTGGCCGCGTCGATCACGCAGTTCAGCAGCGATTGCGGGGAACAGTCCTTGAGCAGGTAATTGGAAGCGACGGCGCGGGCGTTGGCGAAGAAGCGATCGCGCTCGTCATCAGTGCGAAGGTACGAAGGCAGATACGCCGCGATCTGATCCTTTTCCTGTTCGAGTAGCGCGAGATATTTGTCAGTTGCCATGGGCTCCTGCTCCTCTCCTCCAGGGGTGTTTGCAATTGCACTGGCAGCCCGCGTACTTGCAATCGGTGTGGTGGCGGCGAGCGCAAGCCCGGCTCAGGTCGGGCTCGCTCGCGCGGTTGGCCATCTCGTGAAACTGCTTGTCCGTTCCCTCGAACAATACCTTGCCTTTGTCGTCCTTCAGTGAGACGCGGGTTTCACCCTTCACAGGCTTGTGCTTCTTGTTCCCACCTTTCCCGTCCGCGATCGCGAGCAGGTCCGGCGGTCCAAACAGATTCAGTTGCGCGTACTCGGTGCGGAAGTTGGCGAATTGTATCGCCTCGTGCGAGTGCTCGCCGTGCCGGATCGCGACCGTCTGGAATCCAGCCAATTCCCAATCGTGCGGGCGGACCTTGAGCTTGGGCCGCCCCAAGTCGTCTTTGAGGAAGTAGATCGCCGGGTCTTTCTCGGTCGGCTTGTGTTCGACGAGAGTGAGATGTTCAAGCTCGTGGTCGATCAGGCCCAGCCGCTGGCGGTCGGTTGCCTTGTTCCACTCGAAGCCGTCGATCATCAGCTTGGCGTCCGCGATGCCGCGCGCCCGGTCTTGCAGAGAGGTGACGCCGATCTTGGCATCGAGCGGGTAGCCGGCGCGTTTAAGCGCATGAACGTCCTCGGTTGCATCGTCCTTGCCAGTCGTCTTGCGGACGATGATGCAATCGACGGTGACGCCTTCCTTGTGGAGTTCGGGATGGTACTTTTCCAGCGCGTGCTGTACCAGCGCCGCGATCGCTTTGTTCCCCGCCTCGTAGGTGGTGCTCACTGTGCCACTCCCGCTGCCTGCCGCAGCATGTGTCTGACCTGTTTTTGCCAACTGCGCTCGTTCACCTTGCGGTCGTGATCCATGAACGAGATCAGCGTGCGGTCGTGTTCCTCGTAGAGCCGGACGTGCAACTCGACAAAGGGCTTTTTGACCGCGCTCCGTTTCCTGCTTCTGCCATTTCGTTTCATGGTCACGATCTGTACCACGGATTGGCGTCCCATGTCAATCCCAAGACAGTCCCAAGTTTAATGTTTGACAATCTCCCGCGTCGGGCATATTCTCCCGTTCGCTTCCAGCCGGGCGGCGGGTTGAGCCGTTTGACTCCCCTCACGCGGTCTTGACTTGTCCGCCCGGCTGCTCGGCGTAGCAGGGGAGACGCGGTGTGCAATTAGATGAGAAGGCGGCAAAATTCGACAAGGTAAAATGGAACGCGCAGCATACATCCTTCCAGACCCAGTGCCCATTCTCTAACCGGACGCCGCACACACTGGCGGTCAGCGCAGCCAAGGCAGCTTGCCTCGGTACGCCCCGTTGCGCTGACGCTGCGATAGAGGCGTTTTTCGCCAACGGGACGGGGCCGAAAGCCTCAAACGAGCGTCCAAAAGAGGAAGCGACGAAGCAAGAAAAGGCGCGGGTTCGCCAACAACCGCCGCCTCGGGATCGAACGGACGATATTCTCCGCCGCGTACCCCCGAATAATTTAGAAGCCGAGCAATCAGTGCTTGGCGCCATCCTGCTTGAAAATGCGGCGATCGAGGAAGCAATCCGAGTGCTCAGGACGACGGACTTTTACCGGGAAAGTCACCGAATCATTTTCGATTCGATGCTGACCATCACGCACAAGTTGCACGCGCCGATAGATGCCGTGACGCTAGGGCAAGAATTAGGAAGCCGTCACCAACTTGACCAGATCGGCGGTCACGCCTATATCGCGGAGTTGGCCGCATTCGTGCCGACCGCTGCGAACGTGGCGCACTACTGCCGAATCGTCAGGGATATGTCGATTAAGCGCGACTTGGCGGAAAAGGCGACTCGGCTCGCCTCGCTCGCTTACGATGGGGTTTCGGTGGACGCGCTGATCGGAGAAGCCGAGCGCACATTGCGAATCGACACCAGCCAAATGCCGCTCGATCTCACGTCCCGGACAACGGTTGAAGTATTCGACTGGTCGCAAATGCAGACGCGGCGGGCTGCTCACGTTCGGGATTGGGTAGTCGAGGGGATGCTCGCGCGCCGGGAAACGTCATCCTGGAGCGGGAAGGTCGAGGCGGGAAAGACGACGCTGATGCGGGAACTGACGATGGCGGTCATCCGTGGCGAGCCGTTCTTGGGGCGCCAGACGGTCAGGGGACGGGTGTTCTACGCGATGCTCGATGCGGACGGGGAAGATGTCACTTACGACGAATTTGCGAAGCTCGGATTTACCCGCGGCGATCAGGAATGGTGCCGGTTTCTATTCGAGCCGAACATGGCGCAGATTCAGAATGGGCTTGAACAGTTCGTGAGCATGGTCAGAGATTTCGAGCCGGCGGTTGTGATCATCGATCCGTACCCTCGGTTGAAAATAATTGAGGATTTCCATAGTTACACGAACACTTACCTGATGGGGATGCTTTCGGAGATCGCTAAGACAGTGAACGGCCATCTTGCGCTCCCTGGACATATTCCGCGCGGGCGCAGCGACGATGACGACGTGGCTACGGCTGGCTTCGGGAGCATCAGTTTCAGCGGCGGCGTCAACGCCCGGTTTGTGGTGACGAACCGCAACGGGATTCATACTGTCCGATCGTCCAAGGGCAAGGCAGCCGGTTTCGTGCCATTCGATGCCGAGTACGTTCTGCGCCGGGATGGCGATAGCGGACGAATCAGCATCGGGGATGCATTCTCGTGGAAGGAAAAGGGACGAGCAGCGGCCGACCCCGTAGCGAGCTTCTTGGCCGCGAACAACAATCGCTGCTTCGATTTGGCGGGTCTGGCGCGCGAAATTCACCTCCAGAAATCCGTGGTCCGAACCGCGTTAGGGAGCCTGTTCTACGAGGGCAGGATCAAGCGCGAGGGGGAAGGGCTGAAAAAGTCGCCGTTCATCTATTCGAGCCTGACGTTTTCCGGGCCCCTGACGCTGGCCGAAGCGACGCGGGAATAGGCGGTTTTGGTAGGTTTGAAACCTAGCAGGGAAAAAAGGTAGGTTTCAGAATCAGCTAAACCTAGCATTTTGAGAAAAATAGGTTGATTTGTCGGGGATTTTTTATGGAGAAAAAGGTAGGTTTACGAAAAGAAATCCATACCTTAAACCTAGCAATTTTTCAGCCGGAATTGACGATCGAGTGCGAAGACTGCGGCTATGAACTTCCGATGCTCAAGTCCGCGATCGAGGACTTGCCGGACGCGGTGATTTGTTCGACGTGCCAAGCTGCGGCCTGGTGGGCATGGCGGCAGAAAAAGAAGAAGACAGGTTGGCACGTTGTTTTCCAAGGACAGGACGTAGCGCAGATTCCAAAACTGAATCACGGTTCCTGTTTGAAGCTGGAGACCGAACAAATCTACGCTGTTCGCACTGCGGCGTTTGCTGGTCGGCAGATCGGACGACGGCTAATAATTGAGCGCACGGATATTCTCGATACTCGACTGCCCTGCTTGGCAGATTACGTTGAACAATGTCGAGAGCGGACGTGACGATGCGCCTGACCCCCAAAGTATCTATCAAGCCGCCAGCCGACACGCCGGACTATATGCACGGCGCATGGGCGGCGGCACTGAGCGCAGCGTTGGGCCAGCCGGAGATTCTTGCACAGTTCCGAGCGGATACGGGAAATAACTGGAAGCCCGCGCGTAGTGGGATTAACCGGATGATCGACGAAGCGACAGGAGCGGATCGGGCGTTCGTAGAGCAGTTCGTGGCATGGTTCAACGAAAATGTGTGGGGGCCGATGGAGGGACCGTAATGCGCCTGAACAACGCGCGACAGATCACCGGGGACGCGCTGGACGACGCTCTGGCGGCCGTAGGCTGCTGCCCCGACACGCTCACGCCGTCGCAATTCTTCGACGAGCGCCGGCCAGCCGATCCCTACCACGCGGAGCGCAAGCTCTGGATTAAGGCGTTTGAAACCGCGCTGGACGATTGCCGGTACATCCCGAAGGGTGGGCACGGCCATCCCCAAGGCAGGAGCCGGGAGCGGGCGCGGCTGGATGCTCTGGAATGGCTGAAATCGGACGATACGGGGCTTCTGAGCTTCCGGTGGTATTGCCTGATGCTCGGCTTCGACGCCGGGGCTGTGCGACAGAAGCTCTTGAGCTTGACGCAAAATGCGGCTATTATGCGGCAATGCAATGTGTCCAATGTAAAGCAGCCATCCCTTTTGAGCGTGAGAAACGTCGAGCGAAATATTGTTCCGACCTCTGTAAAGTTGCTCGCCAGAAAGAGCAATGGAGGGAACAGAACGAACGCCCGGAAATTCGTATCGCAAGCGGAACGGTCGGAGCGATTGGGGAACTGAGAGCTGCGGCAGAACTTCTCTCAAAAGGCTATGAGGTATTTCGTGCCGTGAGCCAGTCTTGTTCCTGTGATTTGGCGATTCTGAAAGATGATGAACTGCTTAGGGTCGAAGTGCGTACCGGATTTTACTCTCCTAATGGGAAGTTAAGTTATAACCGAGGACGGGATCGTGCATCGTCCGCGAAATACGATGTGATGGCAGTCGTCTCTGCGAAAGAAATTCGGTTCTTTGGAGCTTTAGGTGATCCTCACCCCTCAGTCAATATTACGCTTGTGTGTGCGCACTGCGGCCAATCCTTCACCAAGCGCAAAGGAAATCAACGCTATTGTTCTTATGTTTGTATGCGGGATGCTGGCGCGGACAGAGACAAGTTACGACCGAATCGAAAACGGGCGTCGATATAGCCTGCTCAGCGGCGAGCCTGTTCTGACGAAGAGGGACAACAGCCGGGAGCGGCGGCAGGCACCGCGACCGAAGCAGGAACGGAGGTGCGCGTGATAGACTCTAAAGGGCGATGTTGTGGCCGAAAACCGTTGCTCTATCGAAGCTGGTGGTCCACAGCCACCGGACCTCATTATTTCTGTTGCCGCTGTTCGCGTGCCTATTCAGTAATAACCGGCGAACAGATCGAGAATTGGGCATGGGTCTTTTTGCGAGTAGATGACACAAATCCACCGTTGATGCGCGATACTTGGTGCCGTAGGGGAAAGCCAGACCCAAAACCGCTGCCAAACCCGGCCGACGAGCTGCCAAGATGCCCGGATTGTGGCGCGGTACTTGAATGCGATTATAGCTCTGAATCGAATCGTTGGATTTGCGAAAGGTGCGGTTTTGAGCACGACGAAGCAAGTTTTTGACCAGCAATGACCCCCAAGCGTCACCCATCGGGCCGGAGTCCTCGAAGCATCGTCCGCTCACGCTGGCTCCCCCGCCAACTCCGCAAGGAGTGACGATGTGGCTCCGGCACCGATGGGGTTTTTCAGGAGGATGAGATGAAAAAAGCTAAAAAGGCAACGCAGCGAATGACTATCACGCGGCTACGAAGTGAGTACAAAATCAGTCGGCCCGGATGTCGCGATGGCTACTGCGTTGGCTTAGAAGGTGTCGAGAAATCTCTCTGGGATTATTTCGAGCCTACCCAACGTAAGGAACAAAAACCGAGCGATCCTGCCTAGCGCACCACGACCACCACGCAGGTACACCAGAGCGCGCCGGCGAGCAGCGCCAGGGCGACAGCCAGCTTGAGCCATCGGTAGCGGGGACGTTCGGGATAGGGCCAACTGGATACCATCTCGACCTCCAACGGCTCGATAGGCTGCTCGTCCCACGTCGCGCCGATTTTGCCCATCAGAAGCGTGCGGCGGCTAATCATGACGGCTCCGAACAATCGCAGACTGGACAGCGATGCTCGCCACTCAGCTTCTCCACCAGCGACGCCAGCCGGTCCCGTTCGGCCCGCAGCGCATCCCGTTCCGCAATCAGCGCCGCCTCGGTCATCGGCTGGCCGTCGCGCACGCGGTCTGCTTCGGCGAGAGCAAAATAGGCGATCTTCCAAGTATGGCTATAAACGGGGCCGAGACTGCTAATCTTCTCCAGCGCCTTGCGGTAACTCCACAATTCAAGTGCCTGTAGCGTGTGGTCCCAGGACACCGAGAGCAGGTCGGCGACGATGGCCTTGATTTCTCCAGCGGTGGAATCGTCGGGCTGGTCGTAGGTCTCGTTGATGATGGCATCGCAGAGCGAGTCAATTTCTTTCAGCTTGTCTCTCACGATTGGCCCTCCTCGTCATCTCCGATAAACCCGCCGCCGAGCTTGCGGACTCTGGTGGTAATCGGATGCAACGCTGGTATGCCATCTTCGGGCGGGCAATCGCAGCCGCTCATGCACTTTGAGTGCGCTCCTGTGGCACAATAGACGCAGAGTTCGGCCTTTGGCTGCTCCGCGACCAAGCGGCGCACCACGTCGGCGGCGTAGGCGTCGATTTCGGCTCGGCACTGCGCGCAGCCACACCCATCGAAACGATTAGCTGCTTCGCGTACCGCTTCGTGCAACTGTTCGGGGGTTAGTGTGATCATGGGTTACTTTCCTATGGCTTTATCAAGGGCTGATATTCAGGCTCGTATTTGAGGACAGCCTTGTGCTGGATACATTTAGCTGCTGGCACACCACTGAAATCAAAGTTTGAAGATACAAACGTCGGAACATGACTCAAGTCTTTGGCTTGGTAGGTTGCCACTTCTTTTTGGCATTCTTCCTTAGTTGCAAAAGGTCTGGACTGGCCCAATGGTCCGCCATAGAACCACAAAGATAATATTATGATCGTTGCGGTCATTTAGCTCACTTCCTCCTTATCTCCTCGCGTGCGGCGCGGGCCGTTTCTTGGACAAACTTCATATAGTTTAGCGCCTGAGTCTCGCGCATTCGTACAAGCGGTTCGCCGAGTTCTAATTCTCTTAGCGCCGCATCCGTTTTCGTGAGCCGTTCGCAGAGCGATTCGATGGTGGTGGCTGCTGGCAGCATATTCGCGTCGTAATACAAGCCTTCCGCGTCGGCCTGTTTACCTCGTTCTCGCAGCTTCGCTGCCAGCGCCAGTGCGTCCGACAGGTCGAGTGTGTCAGTCATGGGATGGCTCCTTCGTAGGGAATAACCAATCGAGCAGTGACCAACCGCACCATGCGCCTAATGCACAGAAAAAGGCTCCCGGTGCTTGGTGCCATCCCGCTCCGTTACAAAAGCCGAAAAACATTCCGCTTGCAAATAGCATAGCTGGTTTCATAGCTTCTCCTTAAACAGTTTGCAGGCGGCATCTATTAGGGCGGCGCGCCAGGCGGGGCCGTAGCCGTCAAATCGCTTTACGTCGAATCCATTTCCCGCTCTGATTGAGATTCGACAAGTAAGATTATGAGCGCCGAAGCTAATCGCAACGGGTGCAACTGTAAGCAGCAGCGCTGTCATCAGCTTGTCCGCGAATGCGGCGTCGAGAACGGGCGGCGGGATGTCTTCTGGACCTTTGTGGTAGTAGCCGTGGATATTGCACCGGCGAAAAGCTGAATTGTCGTCGCACTTCATCCCCGGCTTCCATCCGAGGTCTAGATGCTCGCAGAGGTGGGCGATTTTGTCGGCGTCAGGCAGCATGATTCTCCTTACGGCAGTCGTCATCTCGACCACGTTCTGGTATCGTCGCGGAGATTCGGTGACTTGTTCCGGCCCCCAATGTTCACCTACGAAAAGCTCCTGTTTCCCACTTTCCGATTCCGCCGCTGCATCGAAAAACGATTCCTCAGTTGGAAGATATTGTTCCGGCAGCGATTCTACTTTTACGAGATACGAAGCTTGCTCTCGATCATCCCGATCGAGGTCAACCAGAAACATGTATCTCTCTGGAGACTTTGTTATCACTTCGCGCAGGGACGCAAGTCGCAACAAATATCTTGCCAAATCTTGCGGAAGCGTTCGGAGCACCATCCATCGATCAATGTCGTCCGCTCGATCGCACCAGTAATACAGATACGGATCGCCACGCTCGCTACGAAACTCAGCCAGCAACGGCCCGTCGAATGATTGCAGCGTCCGAACATGCGTGAGCGTCACCGGTAACCCGGTCATTTTTGATGCCGCGCATTGTGTAATCAGATCGATCATAGAGGGCCTATAACAACTACTAAGGGCACCAGATCTACACCAGCGTACTCGTGCAGGTCGAAATGTCCCTCATCGTCTGTGTCGGTCTGCGCACCATGGTCGTTCTGAAGATCGATTCTCGCAAGGTGATCGCCACTCCGTATGTTGAACTGTCGGAAGCTTTTCATGAATTTGGCGAACGCTACGCGCGCTTGTTCTTCGGTTTCGAAGAATGAAACTCCGCAGTCGGAACAACACCCTTTCTGCCCGAATCTATTTCCCAACTTCAACGCATGTACCTGAAAACTCCGCGCATCCACGGGCGGAGAGAACACAAAATGGAACCCGGGACGTTCACGTCCCTTCGCCTGCGACGGCGGGCAAGGCTTCTCCGCATCCGGCACCTGCTGGTACAGACTCGCGTATTTGAATGTCGGCACGACCTCGCAGTTTATTCATTGTACACTCACGGTTTCAACCGAAGATATAACGACGATTTTCCGCCGACGGGGATTCCAACACGTTTCCTGATAATATGCCATCGGGTGAAATCTGGGGCGGTGTCAGTTTCTGTGCAGGATCATCGTGCTGCACAAATAGTCGAGCCATTTGAGGGCTTTTTGTGCAAAGCCCATCGACGCGATGACCTATGTGAAATTCAGCATCTGCCCACAAACCGCCCGCCCCATCCGTGAAAAACAAGAACCAAAAGCCTTCCGGTTCCTCAAAACACTCCTCAATGGCAAAACCAAAATCAAACATCACGTCATCCTCCTAGCGCCTGCCACCAATGATACAGCGGCGCGGTCTTGTCGATGTTGGGGATCACGTCGCGCGTCACGCCGGCGACCAGGAGCGCGATGGCGCAGGTCAGGATGCAGAGCGCGGCGACCAGCACGGCCCAGTCGTAGCGGTTCATGATTGCGGTTCCGTGATCCAATGGACCTTAGGACAGTCCGGGAAGGCTTCACGCGGCGTTCCTATCGGCATATCAAGGGTATGCTCCAGCGGCGGCACATAATCGGGCGGTAATTGAAGAATCCAGCCGCAACCTTCGCAACGCCAGCGCACGATGCCAACCGTTTCTATTGGCTTATCGCAATTCGTAATCCAGCGCATCGTCGTCTCCTTGGGCGCTCAGGCCCGCCGGGTTCGCACTTCTAGATTGTCAAGCGCGTTGTTGCCCGGATCGCCGTCTTTGTGGTGGATTTCCTCTACGTCGTGGACAGGACACGGCTTGAAATTTCGGACGCCGCTGGTGCCCCGCGCGAAGGCCTTCCCGTAGCTCGCATTGATGTAGCAGCGACAACGAGGCTTGCGCTCTTGTACCACCCGCGTGTTCGGTGTCATCGTCCTGCCTCCCTAGAACCAATACGGACAATAGGGAACGTTCCAGAAGTCTTGAATCTGGTCATCGGTGAACGTGACCAACACCAAACGGCGCTCCTTGCCGATGAAGCTAAGCGATCGGATGTTTAAGTTCAGCATAGTCCCTCACTCCCTTGCGGCTACCGCCGGCGTTATCGCAAACTTGCGAGCGCCGCACGTGCCTGATTAAGCGCCTGTTGTGCTTGCTCTTTCGCGCTCTCGGATTCCACTGTTTGCAGCTTTTGTTCGCGGCGGATAATCAGCGCCTCGAGTTGGTGTCGCAATCTTTCGGGGTCCATCGTTCCTTCCCTCCTAAGCGTTGCTGGGGCTCCGGCGCGAGCGCCCAGCGGTTGCAGCCATCGTGCGCCGGGGTCTGAGAGTGGCCGCAGTCCGGTTTAGGTGCCTCACATTAGCGCCCCTTGCCTCTTGCAATAGTCGATTTGTTCTTGTGTGAGATAAAGCGCACCGCGCAGGTCCGCACCGCTCAGGTCCGCACCGCTCAGGTCCGCACCGCGCAGGTCCGCACCGCTCAGGTACGCACGGCTCAGGTACGCACCGTTCAGGTTCGCACCGCTCAGGTCCGCACGGCTCAGGTACGCACGGCGCGCCAACACTTCGATGCTCCAGAGTCCCCAATCCGGCACGAACAGCTTAGACACGCGGAGTTTTGAATCATCTTGTCCGAGAATGTCGGCTTGGAGATACGCGCAGATCAAGATCGTGCGGCAGGGCCGACCGCCTTGCGCCACGCCGTAGAAATTGCGCGCGATGCAGAGGCCGTCGCCCTCAGCTTCAGGACGAGGATCGCTGTTTGATTTCAGCGGCTTAGAAGCTATCGACCAGCCGCCGAGTTTATAGCGGTAGCCGTTTCTTGAACTAAGGTCAGCTTCGACGGCTTTCCAGCCCCAAAGAAACCCGTCAAAACAATCGGGAATAACCAGCGATTCAAGATTCGGTGTTGGCGCTTCCTTTTTCATCGTTCATCCCCTCGCGTTGGTTAGTGCTGGGTCTCCGGCGCGAGCGCCCAGCGGGTTACGGTGGCGGCAGTTCGGGGCGTGCGACGTGGGTTGCATGGCTAGCCACGCTCCGCGAATGCGTGATGCACTTCTTGAAAATGAGGCTGGCGAACACCGAGGCCGGTCACGATCAAAAAGTCAAACACGTTGTCGCCGGTATCGCCATGTTCAACTAAATCGCTATCGATATTGAGGCACACATGGCTGCGATGCTCGTCACACGCAGCTTGGCTATGTGGATAGAGCTTGCCGCATTCGCAGACGTGGGCGACGTGATAACGATGGATCAGGCACTCACAGCCCGCTTGTTTCCAATTTTCTAAGGTTGCCATAGTCCCTCATTTCCTTGCGGCCGCTGGCGTTAGCGGCCAAGTCCAGTGTGCCTTCCATTGTCATCCCCTCCGAAGATTCGCTCGATTGCGAGTTATGCGTCCCAATGAATCGACGTGGCCCAGAGATTAGGGACCACAAATCCCCATACGTTCCATGCGACTAGCAAAGCTATTGGCATCATGCAGTCAAACATTTACGTTCCTCCATATCATTACTATACACAAACCCCTATTGATTGTCAATAGCCCCGAACGAATTTATTTCAGCGCACGCCCGCAGCGGGTTTACGCTATGCCCGTTTGATTGACAATCCGAGCGATTGCGCGTATGCTCTGGATTCATGGACCTGGGCATCGAGTTTTTCAAGCAGTGCGGACAACGCCGCTGGGCCGGAAAATCCCAAGAGGCCAAGAACGCCCAGATGGTGAAAGCTCGCGCAGCCCGCTGGCCTACCGTGAAGTGTCAGCAATGCGGCAACCAGACGCCACGCAAGCGAGCGGTCGAGTTTAGCAAGCATCGGTTCAGGTGCCGAGACTGCGACAGGAAGACCCTGAAGCCTCGGCGCAAGGCGGATAACGCGGGCGGTACGCCTGGTGGTGCGATGGCAAATGTTCGGGTTGGTGGTGTCGTCCGCCAGCCAAGCAGGAATCCCAATGAATGACAATGAGCGATGCGAGCTGATTGCTGAGTGGGCCGATGCGGACTGTCAACGGTGCGGAATCTCGCGGAGTAATCACAATGAGCGCTCCTGTTTGGCATATTGGGCACCGGACTTCGTATCTGACTTAACTGCCACCATGCGCGCCGCTCGCAAGCTGCCGCTCGGTGAGCGCCTTATCGTAACGAGTGAGGGCCGCGCCTACATCTTCATCGGGAGAGAACGAACCACCAAGCCCGTAGAAATCGACGCTGGCCCCGCCCGTGCCGCCTTCCTCGCCCTGAGCGACTATCTGAGCAAGTAATGAATGGTATGAAAATTTTTGCTCGAATTCTTATTGCTACGACGGTCGTGATCGGTATTTACGATCTCGGTTATCAGAATGCGCGCAGAAAATATCGCGTCGCCCCAGATTGGTCAGCCGTTACATTAGGGCCTCTGCTTGAACACATCCCAGTTGGCTCCCAGCCTGATTGGGATGCCCTTCAACGGCAATGTGCTGTTCGGTGCGGCGGTTCTCAATTCATCGAGCGGTGGGTCGAAGTTGATGGTAAACTACTCCAATGCCAATGCGGAGCCGAGTTATAGATATGCGTGTTTAACCCCTGACTCTCTGGTTGGCTGGCTGGCTGGCGCAGAATGCGAACGATAATCTGATATTTTCGCAAAAGACGCAGACCACTTTTCGCATATTACCGTCGCATAAGTAAGATTATGTTAACTACATGCGAATGACTGGCCCTCGCGCTGTTCTGCTCGAGACGTGGCGGAGGCATCGAGGGCGTTGTCAGGTCTGCCAGACAGCCGAGCATCCCTGGTCGATGTGCCGCTACGCCTGGAGTCTGTTCGCCCTCCAAGCTCCGGCCCCCTCAAAATCCGCTAGAGGTTCTCTTAGGCCGGCATCTTCTTTGCGCCCCCGGCCTTCGCGGAGTCCCTAGTGTAAAACCCCGACTCAAATCTGAACGGAATTAGCCTCTGAATTACGAGTTTGATATTGCGCTGAATTAAGAAAGGGACTAGAAGGGAGGAATGCCACGACCGGAAGCGCTCGAACGCTATTGGAATGAGCATCCCGACATGGCTCAGCGCGTAGGGCGTAAGCCGGAGCCGCCACGTCCTGAATTCCCTGAGAATGGCACTTTAGTCGAGCAAGAGCAGTGGTTCCGGCGGGAGTTTTTACGGCTTGCCAAAGGAGAGAAGGACGCCAAGGAAAAGGCCGCGCTGCTGCGGCTCGCGTATCAGACATTGCCGAAGAGGAACGGGAAGGCCGCTGGAGACGCGGGGGATATGTACGCGGAGCATCTGAGGAAGCTGGCGGAGGCGAGCGAGAAGAAGCTGGAGGCGGAGCGGAAGAAGAAGCCATAGCAGCTATTGACTTGTAGTTAGAAGCAGCTTAAAATGCGGAGCATGAAAATATTTGTGTTTTGGCTCGGCATCGTCTTGCTCACCTATTCTCAAGCGGTTGGTGACGTGCAAATGGCTTACGAGCTTGAGGAGCCGTGCTATATGTCGAACCAGGTAGATTCCTTTGACGTTCTCTGGCCGGGGCTTCTCGCATTAACTCCAATCGGTGGTCAGGTAGTCGCATTTGGGTGGGCGGTCGCTCTCGCGGTATCTTATGGGCGGTGGCCAAGGCCACGACTCAGAATCGATTACGCAAAAGCGCAACGGGTGTGTGGCGGCGCGCAGATCGATGAAAACCGTAAAGTGTGATCGTTGTCCGCATGAGCATCCGTGTCCTGGGCGGCTGAGCAACGTAGAGCGGGCGCGCAAGGGGATCGAGGCGAGGATGGCGAATGCGATTAAGAGAGCTGGCGTGGCGCAACAGGAAGACGCACCGGACTTAAAATCCGGCAACACTGCTGGTTCGACTCCAGCCGCCAGCACCAGCGGAGAGGTAAAGCGTAATTGCGTACCGCCCCTGTCCCGAAAACAGGTGCCTCAAAAGGGCGTGGGGGTTCGAGTCCCTCCCTCTCCGCCAGAAAATCCGGGGTCGGGAGCCATCCCGCATGCAGGAGCCACGCTGTGCGAGCACCGCAACGATCCGAAGACCTGCCGGGTGGGGACGTGCGTAGCGGCGCGCGAAAAATGAGCACGATTCTTAGTTCAGATGGTAAGTACCGCTACCGTCTTGAGCGAGAGTGGGATATGTTCAATAAACTCCGCGTCTGCTTTATCATGCTCAATCCCTCGACTGCCGATGCCGAGCGCGACGACCCAACGATTCGGCGCTGTATCAGCTTCGCGAAGCGATGGGGTTATGGCGGCCTGATCGTGGTAAATCTCTACGCCTTTCGCGCGACTGACCCCTCAAAGCTGTGGAAACTTAGTGCTGCCGACGCACTCGGTCCTCTAAATGTGACTCACGTTGCGCTTGCCCTTGAGGATTGCGATCGCGCGATTGCGGCATGGGGAGCCTACGCGCCACCGCCAGCTATCGCCGATCTACTGCGTTCAACTAAACGACTTGTTGAGGCTTTCGTTCCGCGCACCAAGCATGGGCATCCACGTCATCCGCTCTACGTTCGGGGCGATGCTGAAACGGAGGAATATGAATTGTCTGCCTTACCGTCGGCGGTAGCGCCATGACGCCCGAAAACAGCGAGGTATAGAACAATGGCTCTAAAAATCGGTGACATCTGCCCGAAGTGTGAAGGCGGAAGGATTGGCAGACAGCCTCACTATATGAGTGGCTTCGGTGGAGCAGCAGGTACGGTCAGCGGCGAGCATCTGAGATTCTACTGTAACTGCGGCTTTTCAATCATGGCTCCTTGCGCAGATACGCCCAAGCCCAAGACCCGCGGCAAGCCAAAACGGAAATGACGCCCTGCGAGAAGCATAAGCAACGATTCTGCTGGGCCTGCACCTGAAGGCAGCGAGCCGAAAAAGGAAGGTGATTCACATAGACCCGAACGGTCCTTTCAGGATTCCAACGACGGGAGACCCGATAATGCGACGCCCGCTGCTCGTGGCAAGGGTGGCGGGCGCGCGTGAGGTGAGAGGATGGGATTTACGACAATCATTGAACTGAACCATGACTACGCTGGTGAGATCGAGCGCGAGCCGGAAAAGTTTGCGCGCGAAATTCTTGACCATCTCAACAGCGGTAACGAAGTGTACGAGAGCGATGGCTGTCGCATCGGGGGCGGCGCGATCATCTCGACGTTTCATCGCAGCAACAATGACTTTGACAATCTCTGGACAGACTATAAGCGTAAGCTGCGCGACTTTCTTAAATACCTGAGCGACAAGTCCACAGAGATGAAAGCCAAGGGATTCAAATAGTGAGCCGCAGCGCCCTGACCAATCCGCATGCGGGAGGCGACGATGACTGAGAATGAAAAGGCGGCTAGCTTCATCGGGTGGCAACCGGACCAGCGGTGTAAACTTCTTGCCATCGTGGACCTGCTGAACGGCGAATCCGAAGAAACCGTGATACAGCGATACGCATTCAGCAAACGCGCGCTCGCGGCTTTCCGGCGAGTCCATACGATTGAACGAATCAAACTTACGGATGCGATCCAGAACGAGGATGATACGCCGATCGCTTTTGAAGTGGCTGACACACTGGCTTGGTTGACGGTATCGGGTAAGGTCTCGATGACCAAAGACAGCGACGGGAAAATGCTTTTTGCGGCGGCGCGGGAGTAGCATTGAGCGGATGGAGAAGTTATGAAACGAGAGATGACGGCAGAGCAGCGCGCCGAGAAGGGGCGGCAACTCAGGGAAGGGCGGGAACGCAAAGCCGGCCTGAAGGCTCTTGGCGAATCGGCTCATGCGCTTCACGAAACAATCATCGACGATGCGGCGTTGGAACGGCAAAATAAAGAACTGCGCGATCTCATCAAGTGGCTAGCCCCGCGTATCGAGCGCATACCTGGTAGCGGCATCGGGGTGAGCCAGACGATGTGCCTACTTTGCGTGTTGGGCAAGCCGGAATTCAAACGGCTCCCGTGTCGGCATGGCGAAATTTGGAAGATAGCACGAGAGACCTGATGCAACTCTCCGCCGCCGACCGCGAGAGGATCGAAAAAGCCCGCAACGACTACGGCCTCTATTATCTTTCAATAAACCCCGGCTATTCTTACGTTCCCTACCAGCAAGAGTGCATCGTTCCCGCGCTCCAAGAAATCGAATCTGGTGATAATGACCGGCTGATCATCTTGATTCATGCAGGTGCGTCGAAGACCCGGCTCTGCACCGCGGGCTTCGCGCCATGGGTCTTGGGCCGTCGCCCTGACCGTCAGATTCTCGTCATCAGCTATGGCGACAAATCCGCTTCGGAATTTGGACAGACGATCCGCGATCAACTCAATTCCGAGATTCACCATCTTGTTTTCCCGTGGTGCGAACTGAAAGGCGCAACGCAGGCGACCAGTTATTTTCAGACGACTCAGGGCGGCAAAATTTACACTGCGGGCTGGGGCGGCGCTATTGCGCGAATCCGAGCCGATTACGTCTTAATCGACGATCCGCTCAAAAACTCCGAAGAAGCCACTTCGGAATCGATCATGGAAGGCCGGATGCGGCTGCTCAATTCGGTCGTCAAGGATCGGTTGAAGCCCGGCGGCAAAATTCTCATCTGTACGCATCGGCTGGCCCCGCGCGATTTCGTTGGCCGCATTCTCGAAAAGGAAGCGCAGCGGTGGAAGATTGTTTGCCTTCAGGCCGAGCCTGCACCCGATAGCATCCAAGCGAAATATCTCGAACCTGGCACCAAATATCTGTGGGAAAAATACTTCGGCGTTCGCAAATACGAAGACGCCAAAAGTGATCAGTGGGCTTGGGAGACGACCTATCAGCAAAGACCGGAACGGGCGCTGCCGCAACGCTTCGAGGTCGAATGGCTGCGCTATTATACCGACAGAATCAATCCGGGGCGCTTCCATACCGGTATGATCGTCGATCCGGCGCTTGCTAAGGGCAAACTTGCCGACCGCAGTTCGATCATGGTGCTGGCTGGTGGCGGCCAAATCAATGTCGCAAAAGAGCATGAAGCGCCACGATACATCAACCAGATTTTGCTCGCCGATTGGGTACTCGATCGGCTCGATCCTGCCGAGCGCACCCGCGCCGTAATCAAGCTCGCCGACAAGTGGGAAGTGGACTGGATTCTCTGGGAAGAAGTCGGCATGAGTTCTGATTCCTTCTATCTTGATCAGGAAATCGAGGCGTTCGGACTCAACTGCCCTGTGATCCCGATCGGACGGCGCGGCCCTCGGCACAACTGGAGCAAGCACCAGCGTATTATGCAGTTGATCCCAGATTTCAAAGAGGGACGCATTGTATTGCCGAACGAATTGATTTACAAACAGCGTGACGGGCAGAAAGTGGACCTGATCCGGTATTTCGTGGAGTCGGAGTATCGTCCTTACGCTGGACCGGGGAGCTTGGCGCATGATGAAGGTCTCGACACTCTCTCACGAATCCATGAAGAGGCATTCCAACTTCAATATGAAGAGGGCGTTCCGCAATCCGAAGATGAGGAAGGGGAGCGCGAAGGCGGACAGTTCGAGGGAATGGCGGGTGGTCGCGGCAGTTGGTTTGCTCGGTTCTAAGGTGAAGTATGGCGGCTAGAACAGGGGTTAGCTCAGATGCCGTTTGGATCGTCTACCGAACTCGCGCGTTGACACAAATCGTCCGCACTTTGTACAACGAGCATATTCTTACGGAAGCGCAGATTCAGAACGAGCGCGAGCTAATTGAATCCGAGATTGCCGTGTTGTTGGACAAGGCGCTATCAGGTGCGCATTCGTATAGCGACATGGATCGCGCAGTGAGGGCGGTTGTCGATACCATTATAGCGAAATATAAGTACGTTGGATTCGACATCAGTGATCGATGGCTCTACGAGGGATCGCTTGGCCCCGACTGACACCGCCGCCGACAATCTGACACGCGACCAACTCGCGCAGTTGAATCGAGTCATCGAAATTTTTGGCGACCCGCCGAGCGAAGAAGACGTGCCGCCGACCATTCAAGTCTTGGAAATCGCGCGGTTGTGGTTTTTGAAACGAAAAGAGATTGTGCGTAAGGAAGGAGGCCATTTGTGAGCGACACTTTAAGCAGGAAAATTATGAACCTCGGATACAATCCCTCGTACAACATCAAGAGTTTCAGCGAACGCGTGGACGAGGTGATGGCGCTTATTACCAAGGATGGCACTCCGACTACGGCGACGCTGATTCTGTTTGGGCAAGCGTGCGAACGGCTGAAATGGGAAGCTAAGGAAGTAGATGACGCCGTTCGCAAAGATTTCAGCGCGCGATTCGAGATTTCGCGCGAAGTGGATGAACTCGTTAAGGCCAGCATTCCAGCGGAGGCGAACCCGTGAAACTCCAGATCACCGCCGTAGGCGAACGCGGCCTGCCGATCACCGATACCATCATCGAGCGCGAGACGCGCGAGCAATGCCTCCGTGAAGGCATCGATCAGATTCTCCAGCAAGGCAACTTCCCGCCCGAAGCGATCCAGATTTACCGCGCCGGTCTCGCCAGAGATTTGAGCCGCGATGAAGTTTGCGACTACTTGTTGGAGAAATTCAGCCTCCAGTTTTTTTCCAAGGAAGCCGGGGAAGTCGAGAGTCGCATTCCACCAGCGGAAGAACGAATTAAAGCTGCCGCTCAGAACGGCGCTACAGCGTCGCCCGCAGCCGTGGCCGCGTCAATCTTCAACCTCAAGCGCAGCCCGCGCCAACTGCTCCAATCCGAACTCAAAGAAATCAAATTGTTGCTCTCCAAATCCGGTCTCAAGCTCAAAGAAGTGCAGAAAGAGCACGACTTTCTGGTGCAGCGCGCCGCTCAGTGCCGCGAGTTGCTAAAACGACCAGCAAAGCCGAGAATCGTTCACAACAGGACCGAGACGCATCCATGAATGCGAAGTCTTTGAAAAGGGCGCGAGACTATTTCGCCACTGAAAAACTACGTCACCAATCATGCGCTTGCGGGCATCGGGGAGCCTGGCACACGCCAATCTGCGGACAATTTCGATGGTGTCGGTTTGCTGGATGTGAATGTCAATCTTTTACCCGCCAAACAATTAACCAGACGGGAGGCGAGACGCATGGGTGAGGCGAAGCGCAGGAAGCTCAGTCAGATCGGTTCAGGGCTGACCGATTTCCCGCACGATCTTTCCCCGTATATCGATCCCGATTGGGCGAAGTGGCTTTTTCTCGCCGCCTTCTATGATCAAGTTGCTGGCGACCATCTCAAGGCAGGGCATATTTTGGGCCGCGAAGAATTTTTAGGGTCCGGTGCAATCGTGATGTTGCCGGTCGAGTGCCTTGCGATCATCGCACAAATGGGGATGCCGTTTCGATTCGTACAGGAGCACTTGCCGAGCGTGTTGGATGACAAACGCGCGCAGCGCCGCAACGGGCTTAGCGGAATTGAAATAGCGAGACGCTGATGGCGGCAAAACTCAAAACAGTAACCAATGCTCTGAGGCGAGAACGAATTCAGTTTCTTCGAGAAATCGCGCAGACTCTAAAAGACCCAGACCTATACCAAGCGGTGGCAATCTTTCTGCGTAAAGACCGCAGTCTGATGACAATGAATCTACAGAACCGGAGTTATGCGCACGAACTCATCGGCATGTTTGAACGGGCCAAATTAGAATCATGGACTGATGTAATTGAAGCTCGCCGGAGACGAGGCGCGATTTAGATGCCGTGGCAATCTAACAGCGGCGAACTCCTCGGCACCCCGCCCGGACTTCCGCACAACCGTCTCCAAGACCTGACGCCGGACCTAGACGTAGGCGAATATTCCGAATATGGGCGTGGACGCCCCGCGCTCTCTTCCGATGCACAACCCGCCGCGAAATGGGCAGTCCGGCAGCTTCAGCGCGAGATGCCGCGTGTCGAGCAGTTCCGCTCCGAAGCGCGCAAGGCATACGCATTCTTTGCCGGCGATGCGGTCGATGAGGTAGATCGCAATCTGATGGAGGCGGATAACCGCCCGATTATCAATCTCAATCACGTCCAGCGATTGATCAAGGTAGTCACCGGGATCGAGCGGCGCGTGCCGCTGGCGATTTTCTACGTACCGCGCAATCCGATGGATCAACGCGCGGCTGCGAAAGCGCAGATGGCGACGCAGGCGAAGGAGTGGGCTTACGATCGGGCTGAGGCGGATTTTGAAATAGCCCGCTCGAAACATGACCGGAACATTTGCGGGATGGGATTTCTCGACAGTTATCTCTCCCGCGCCGAAGACCCGGCGGGCATCATCCAGATTCAACGCTTCTCTCCGATGGAAGCGATCTGGCCGCAAACGAGCAGGGAGTGCCTGAAAGGAACACGCTGGCGGGCGCGTGAGCGCAGCATGCCAGTGGAAGTCGCTATCCAGAAATGGCCGTTCGTCCGCGAGATTCTATCCGCCGCTTCCGGCGACATGATGACCAAGGACTACCCGATCAAAGCCGATCTTGTGAAGTATCGCGTGCCGTGGGTAATGACTGAGCCGACCAACAAAGGCGGTGACATTCCGCCGTCACCCGAAGATGTACGAATTACCGACTTCCAGTACACCCGTCCGACCGAAGGCTACTACTTCAAAGACCCGATACTCGACACGTTCCGCTGGATGGAGACCAAGGAATACAGCGAGTATGCAAGGCTCATCCGCGAACAAGCGCACGCCCTGCCCGCCAACGTCGAAAAGGTATTCAAGGATACTTTCTGGCGGATGTTCCTGCTCAATCGGAGCCTGTTGCTGTCCGGTCCTGAAAAGATGCCGATTGACGGGTTCTCGCTCAACTGCATCACCGGCGATTGGGATGAGAAGCGAAAACTCTGGTACGGGCTGGTTCGGCTCTATCAGTCCCCCCAACTCCTGATCGACAAGAGCGCAAGCAGCGCGATTGAGATTCTAAGCGCACAGACCAAGAGCGGACTTGACGTGGAAGTCGGCGCGATGAGCGAGCCGCAGGCCGCAGAGTACCGGAAGACAGCGACGCTCCCCGGCGCGATTCATTGGTTCAAGCGCAATGCCCTTAGTGAGAATCGAGTCAAGCCGAAGACTCCGCCGACCGTGCCGACAGGGCAAGTCACGTTGCTGGAATTCGCATCGAAAGAAATCGAAGCTCTCGGCGGATACACGCAGTCGCTCATCAATCCCGGCGATTCAACTGGTGTCGGCCTTCGCAAGCGCCTGTCTCTCGGCCTTCTTCTTCTCGCGAATTATTTTGATTCGTCCGCGCGTTTCGAGCGCCAGCAGGGCACGATCACGCTCCAGTACATGAAGTTGATCGCCGATGATCGCTGGGTGCGGATCGGGGGACCGATGGCATCGCAGGCGGTCCAGTTGGTCAAGGAAGACTTTGAGGACGAATACGACACGACCGTTGACGACTGCGAGCAAGACCCGACGATCCGTGCGCAGTATCAGGATAACGTGCTGGCGCTGGCGGCTACGCTGATCAAGCAAAACAAGTTCTTCCCTGAATTCCTCGACTGGTTCCTGATACCGGGCGAATTGCGGATGGCGCTCAAGCAACGTATCCAGCAATCCAGCCAGCAGGAGATGCAGATGCGGATGAAGGGCATCAATCCTACTGGACGCGGCAAGCAGCGGACGCAGGAAGAAATTATGGCTGACGTTCGCTATCGAACTGCGCAGGCGACGCTCGCCGAAGCGAAGGCCAAGAAACTCGGTGCCGACATGACCACCAACGATCTCAAGCTGGTGCTGCAAAGTCTGGTGGAGAGCACGCGCGCCTCGAACGAGCAGCGCAAGATGCAGCACGAACACGGGATGGATTTGCGGCGGCATCGGCTGGACATTCTCAACGCGCTGAAACCAGAGAACACGGCAGCATGACTTGGGTTTACAAAACCCAGCGCCTCAATGTCGGCGAGCGCCTCACGCTTCCCGATGGCGATATGCTGGTCGGCAGCAACATCGAGGCCGATAGCAAGGCCGGCTTCCACGTCGTCGTTCACATTATGGCGCGAGAAGATGGAGCACCGCTGACTCAATACAGCGGACAGACAACGGAGCGTCCGCAGTGAGTTGGGCGGCACATTGGATAATTCTGGATGGCGACATGGGCGAGGAAGACTGGTGTTTCATGATGGGGATTTGGTTTGCATGAAAAGCAAAGCCTGTCCTGTCTGTCTCAAACTCTTCAACCGTAAGGTCACGGTGGAGCTTGACTGGCTTTCGCTAAAGGAACGGCGCTTCTATCACGATGCGGAAGTCTGCACAGTGCGTATCCGCTGGTTCGATGGCGCTTACGTCTGGCAGGCGCGGGAGATGTACAATACGGCGGCGCGTCAGGTGGAATCCCAGCCGACTGGATTCGGGCAATGACGGACTATTCCGATAAGCGATGTCTTGTGATCGATTCGGGCCTGTTCCCGCACATCGCTCAGAAACTTGCGGAGTCCTTCGGCGAAGTCGAATACTATTGTCCGTGGGTGATGGGCGGATTCCCGACTGAGAAAAAGCGGATGCTCGGCGTCGGAATTCCCGGTGTGAAGCGGGTCTATTCCTGGCTGAAGCGAATTCGCGCAGCCGACATTGTGGTCGCGCCTGACGTTTACACGCACGATGAGGTTGAGCACGTCCGCGATCTTGGCATTCCATGCTGGGGACCGGGGCGTGCCGAGGCGTTGGAAATCGAACGCTGGCAGACGCGCGATCTCATGGCCGAAATGAAAATGCCGATTGTCTCTGCCGAATTGATTACTGGCATAACGGAACTTCGCGATTATCTCGCCGACAAGGAAGATGTTTGGATCAAGCGTTCGATCACGCGCGGCGACGGCGAGACCTTCCATCATGTAAACGCAGTCCAAACGGAAGAATGGCTGACTGATCAGGAAACAAAACTCGGTCCTCGCAAAGAAAGTTTTGAGTTTATCGTGGAAGCAAATGTGCCCGGAATCGAAACTGGCTACGATGGCTGTTGCGTAGATGGCGAGTACAATCCTGTCGGGGGCTACGGCTACGAATTAAAAGATCAAGCATATATCCTGAAGGTATCCGATTTCGCGGCGATGCCATTGGCGATTCGCGGGGTCACCCAGCAATTCGGAGAGGCGCTTGGACAACTTGGCTGCCGTGGATTTTATTCCAACGAGATTCGAGTCGCCGAAGATGGCACGCCGTATCTGATCGATCCGACTGTGCGTGCCGGTCGCCCGCCGTCTGAATGCTACATCGAAGTCTTCGATAATTGGGCCGAAGTGATTTACGAAGGCGCGCGCGGCAACACGGTTGTTCTGAATCCGGTTGCCCGTTACGCGGCGGAAATCGTGCTCAAAAGCGATTGGGTGCGTGAGCATTACATGACGGTACAGTTTCCCAAAGACCGTTTGCGTTGGATCAAAATCGGGAATTCCTGTGTGATCGATGATGTGTGGCGGGTGATACCGCAGGACGATCCTGAATTCGGCTCTGCCATCGGTATCGGCGACACGATGGAAGAAGCCATTGACATGGCGGTTGAGAACGCCAAGACGGTTGAGGCGAACGGGGTTTCGTACAAAGACGACGTTAAGGATGGACTCGCAGCGGCCGTGCAAAAAGGCCGCGATGCGGGAATCGATTTCTAAAGGAGACGGCAATGGCAGACGCAACGAGCACAACGACGGGCGCGGATTTAGCTGGCGGAGTTGGTGAAGGCGGCAATGGCGGGGCACCGACCGAGCCGACCACAGAGGAATTGAAGACTAAAGCGGAAGCCGAGACCAAGCGGGCCAACGAAGCGCACAAACTACTCCGCAAGCGCGATCAGGACTTTCGCGGTTTGCAGGAGCGTCTTGACAAACTGGAACAGGAACGCGCGGCACAACGGGCGCAGACTCAGGGTACGACATCAGCGGCCAGCGATGACGCGGAACCGAATGCCGAAGAAAATTACGTCGAATGGCTGAAGTGGGATCGTCGGCAACTGGAAAAGCGTCTAGCTCAGAGTGATGCGCAGCGTCGGGCAGAGACAGAAGCGCAAAATCTCAATACTTTTGCCATGACTTCTGAAGCGGCGGCGCGTGCCGAGATTCCCGACTATCAGCCCGCCGTTGAATTTCTCATCGAGGACTATCGCAAAGAACTCAAACTGACGGGGGAACTCGACCTGGCGGTGGACGATGCGCTCGCCGACAAGAATCCGCAGACTCGCGACAACATTTCCCGCGTGATGGCTGAGCGCGGCATCAGCGAGCGCGAAGCGGCGGAAGACCTCGTAGTGCGTGCGACATTCGAGTATCGGCGTCAGCGGGCAGTCCGAGCCGCAGCGCGGCATGGAGGCAATCCAGCCAAATCCGCTTACGAACTTGCCAAACATCGCGGATGGAAGGGCGCACAGGGCACGCGCACAATGGCGGTGGTTGATGACGCAGTGAAAGAAATGGAACGGAGGCGCAAATTGGACGCAGGTACGCAAACGCTTGGCGGTATTCACGAAGGCGGAGAGCCGCACGATACGCGGGTTTACACACGCGCCGAACTGGACGAAATGCGACTGAAGAATCCGGCGGAATTTCGCCGGGTCTCCAGAGAAATCGCGGCCCAGCTTGACGCTCATCCCGAGCAGACTGCGGACATTCTCAATCGGTCGATCGGGCGGTAATGCAGCAGCAATTCACTATAGACCCGACCAGCCCGTTTCCGCTGGAACTCGGTGGCTATTCGCCGCAGACTGTCAAGAATCAGAGCCAGCGGACGGGAATGGCGCGCTGGGGGCCGAACCAGGAATGCCGCCACTGCCATGAATTGCTTCGCGTAAAGCACGGCCTCACGCCGCAGGGTCACTCGCTTGGCTGGCTGCTACGCGGTTTCGGCCCGTTTTGTTACGGATGCAATCTCTCAGCTTGGGATGCATGGAAGCGCGGGCTATTTCATGGAATGACAGAGCTGAGCGGGTACTAGCTTTCTTCGTAGTGAGGGATGCGTCAGGGTACGGGAGAATTTAATTCCGATCCCGTGTTCCCGTAGGAGCCGCGTCACTTCGCCGCGTTTTCTTCCGGCGTCGAGGGATATTCCAATAAGGACTTCGACACTTCGGACTCGCGCAACGCTCTGGAGGCTCGGATGAATGACTTTTCCACTCCCATCCGCATCGTTCGCATTTCCATCCATTGAGTTGAATCCTCACAAACGCAGGATACCAACGAATGGTACTCGTGTCAAGGCGTCCAAAAAGTAGGGACTTGCGCTTTTCTGATATTTCGCTCATAGATTGTGGCAACGCAGGTCGTAATGCTTCGACCTTGAGACACCCCATCGGGGAAAGACATTCGCGGACAATACCTAACCGCGTCAACAAAATGGCCGTCGAAAGACGGAGGCGTTGGCCGACTCTAACGAGTCGGGAGGAATTGAAAGGTTCCTCGCCCCCATCAACAGGAAACGCGGGGCAAAAGTTTCGAGTCGGAATTGTCCGACAGGAGTTTTTGCTTTGCGGATTGCTTCAGAGAAAAAACAGTCAGTCAGCCAGCGGAACCTGCTTCCAGCTTTTGCCGGTGAATATTTGCCGGATCGTCTGGCTCGACACTCCGTAGCGTCGCCCGATTTCTCTCATACTTACGCCTTCGGCCTGAAGGCGGCGAATTTCGGGAATATCCTTCTCGGTCAATTTGGAGAGGGCGTGCGCAGAACCTGCGACGCGATGGCCTCGGCGAATGCCGCCAGTAAGGTGTTGCCAACGTCGTCCGTTCACGATCATTCCGATCATCGAGAAGCTGACCTTGAATTGCGCAGAAAGTTCGTATTGTTTTGCGCCAGCTTCGTACAATCGAAGGATTTCGAGAACATCGGCATCGGTGAGTTTGGCCCAAGAGCAGGCGGAACCGAAGACGGGCTTTCGTCGAAGTCCCGTGCGGAGCGCGTGAAGTTGGTTCTGGCTGGGTGTATTCCATTCCAGATTTTCAAGCGTGTTATCGGTTTTGATTCCGTTGATGTGATTGACCTGCCAAGGCCCAGGTCCAATAGGCTCGGGCAGAAAAGCCCCCGCCACCAGTCTGTGAACACGGAAATCCTTTCTGTCTCGCACGAGAACAACTCGACTGTACCCGTTTGGAGTCGGCCAGATGGAAACTGGCTGATGATCGGATGCACGTCGAACGTGTCCAAGGTTAGAAACTTCATACGGCCAGCCTTCGATTGGTTTCCAGATTTCTTCGGTGTTCATAGTGTAGAACTCTACACGATGCGCCGTGCGTCTGTCAACCTCGCGGCTGGCCTTGTTGGGGCGCTATGAGAACATTACAACGCCTCAATAAAGGAGCGTAAACATGCTTTCGCAGGTCGTTGCGAACGATCCGGTCGCCGTCCAGATTTACAGCCAAAGGTTCTTTGCACAGCCCGTAAAGTCGCCCGTTCTCGTGAAGATGATGGCGGCGTCGTTGAATCCGCGCGACATGACGAATTTCGCGCAGTATTTCGACGAACCGCTGCATGGACCGGGCGAGAATGTTCGGTACGACCTACTGCCGAACATCGCCAGCCTCGGTGTGCTGGGGGATGCTCCAGTGACGGGGCAGGAAGTGCCGATCAAGTACACGTCGGGGGTGGTGGTAATCAATCAGCACCGGCTCCCGATTCTGTGGAATGGCCGAATGAGCCAGCAACGCGCTCCGTGGTCGGCACGGGACGCGATCTACGTCATCGCGTCGAACTGGATCAAGGAGCTTTGGGGATACGCGGCGCTGAATCAGGCGGCGGGAAACACTGGACAGCCCGATGTACGGGCGACTGGAATGAACCCCGTCACTGCGATTGACTCCGCGCATATCATCCTTGCTGGCGGGGTCGCAAACATTGCGGCGCTGACTCAAACGCCGGCAGCCAGGTTTGAACTCGGCATGATCAATCAGGCGGTTGCGCTAACGCGCGCGCTACCGTTTCCGATCAAGCCGGTGGTGGTGAAGGGAATCGAGATCAACGGTCTGATCTTTATCCACACCTATCAGGCGCGTGATCTACGGAACAACTACGATCGCGGGCAGTGGGGAGATATCTTCTCCAGTCTGCTTCAAGGCGGCATCGCGACGGGCAACCCGATATTCGTCGGAGCCCTTGGAATCATCAACAATTGCCCGATTCACGAAGATGCTCACGTTCCGTGGGGCGATTCGACGCAAAACCTCTGGTTCAATCCGAATGCCGCAGGTGGCAACGGTGCGCTGGTCGCATCGCCGGGCGCACTCGGAGCACCGGGCAATGGAACAACTTCAGTCGCCTACGGCATTATGGTCGGAGCGCAGGAATTGGCGGTGTCATTCGGCGCGGTGGACATTGTGGACAGCGAGCCGATGCGGGTCAATTGGTACGAGGAATTGCTGGATGCGGGCAACGATCTACGAGTGACGCTCACCATGATCTACGGCTTCCAGCGGACGATCTTCTACGGCCAGACATACGCTGGTATCGGCCTTTACAGCTTCGCGTCGCCGACAGGAGCATAAGGAGAAACGATCATGGCACAAGTTAATTGGTACGCTGCTGATTACGGCAACACGCCGCCGCAGATGCAGCAATTCACGCCGGTCGTGCGACCTTTCAACGTCCAAGTCAATACGACCGCCGGAGCCAGCTACGGGACACAAGGCTATGCGCCTGTTTCGACGCTTACCTCGACCTCCCCAGATCAGATTCATCTTTGCACTCTGCCCGCTCAGGGCTCAGGCATCGTGATTCTCGATTGGTTTCTTGACTGCGGGGAACTCGATACTGGCAGCCATGCGCTCGTGATGGAACTCGGCCTTGCGCTTTTGACGCTGGACCCGCTACAGAACACCGCACAGGCATTGGGCTTCTTCGCAACCGGGATCACGCCGGGAGCTGGTGGCGGTCAGGTCAGTCCGCAATACGCCGGACTCAGTGCCACGATTGTCAGCGGTGCCGTGCCCTATACCATCGCGGATGGATTGCCGAATACCAATGGCGGTCTCTATGACTTGGTGCTGACGGTGACGACCTCGGCGGGTACTGTGTCGGCAACCGCCGCGTACATTCGCGGATGGATTCGATACGCACAAGTCTCACAACCTTGGGCCAATTAGGCAAATCGGCGAGGACGTTGAGCAGTACGGAGCCAAAGATCGTGACGACCAGCAGCATCGAGATGTTTGTACCCAGCCTTGAGCAGTTCGGCTATCGGACGCTTGATGATGAGATATGGCAAAATCTCGTTGATGAGAACGATGGCCGGATTGGTCGAAACCATCCAGCGGTGCATTTTCATTTTTCCAAAACGATTCAGCCGATGATCGGTGCAGACGTTGCCAGCAGGAATTTTCTTGTGGAGCCAGTCGACGACTTCGCGATTCGTATTGCCGATAGAAATCCAGATTCGGCAGCGATTTGTCATTACTCCAGCCCGACGTTCTTTGGCAAAACTGATATTCCCCTCGCCATCGAGAAGACCGGCAAGATACCCCCGCTCTGCCTCAGTCAGTTGCGAGATAATGGTATCTTGATCGAATCGTCTTCGATGCGAGCAAAGGCCGAGTCTCTGCATTTTGTTGGCTATCGCATTAGGACTGCGGCCAAGTTGATCAGCCAATATTCTCAAATTCGGATGCGGGCTTGGCGCTTCGTAAAGAAACTGAAGATCACGTTTTGTCCAGCGTGGGCATTTATGGCTCTGTTGCATGTGGATACGCTAACACATCCAACAGCAGGAGTAAAATAATGGCATCATCTGAGCAGAGAAGTGCGGACGCTCTAGAGCGAATCGCAAAAGCGCTTGAGTATTTCATGGAAGACGAAAAGCAGCGCAAAGCAGAGTACACCAAAATCACCGAACCGGAAACACTTGCGCCACCTCCGGTTACTCCTCAAGTACCTGAGCCGCCGTCATCTCCTCCGTCTGCTCTGGCGCAAGCAGTGACACCTGCGGAAACAACGTAATGGCAGTCGATCGAAAAAGCCTCGCAATGCGCATACCGACTGAGGTGCCTTTTGAGGGCAAGGGTAGTTGGCAAGTCAGCGACGAAAACAACGAGCCGCATTCGGAAGAATATTACCCGGATGGATTCTATGCGCCGGATTACGTTCGCCGGGGCGTACCAAGCGAGATGAACCTTGACCGGATGATTTCGCCGGTTCGGGCAGATCGCGAGAATGGCTATCTTCCCGGTGCGGTGCGTACCGACATCCCGTGGAACTTGCCATCGCATGAGCGCAAGCGGCTGGAAGTCAAGGCTCAAGCGGAAGAACTGAATCGCAAAGAGGCGGCGCATCGTATGCGCGCGCGATCGCTCAGAATCACCGAAGGTAACGTAACTGGAGGCTTTACAGGCCCACCCGACCGGGTGAGGTAGGAGTATTTATGGCGACGAAAAAGATGGGTTCGATTTTCGGCGGTCTATCTGATCGCGGTCCCGGCACGAAGGGTATGGACGGCACACAGGAAATCGCTGATCCAAATCTCGAAATCGGAATGAATCGGCCTCTGTGGTATCGCGACCGTGCGGGCTTCGGCACGTCCGAAGACATGACTACTGGCGGACGCACCGCAGCTTTCGGCAGTTTCGCCGGTCCCGAAGTCGGCGAGAACTATCAGGAACCGATGGGCGAGGATCGCGCCAAAGTCACCTACGTCCGCTCGAATGCGATGAAGCTGATGGACGGGCCTGGCGAGATGGCGGCTGGCGAACGCGGCGGAATGGTGTCTGAGGCTGCACCGCAGAACTACAGTGCGGCGGGAAAGGAGTAAGCCGTGGCGAAGAAGAAAGGCAGCAAGAAGAAAAACAAAGAGTGCTGATTTATGCCCGCGAAGACGGAGAGGCAGCGTCAATTTATGGGCGCGGAACTTCGCCGCAAGCGGGAGGGCAAGGCTACTGAAACAGGGATGAGCGAAAAGCAGTTGGCCGATTTTGCGCGTAAGCCGAAAGGCCATCACGCACACGGCAAGGCGCATCACGCTTATGGCTAGAGAGAAATTCATCGATCCAGTCGGCAGTGACGAATACGACTCCGGACTCAAGGGCAATGCCTGCGTTAACTTCTTTGGCGGCTCAACGGGGCTGTTGGAGTCGAACAAGATCGTACTGATCGAGGGCACGGGAACGCCGCCGCCGAGCGAGCACCCTATGAAACAAAATCTGGGCAATCTCCGCTGGTTCAACGACGAAGCGTGAAATGAATGCCGAATCAGCAAGGGCAGTTGACATGGGCCGATGTGAAAGGACAGGTTGCATTCCGCCTCAATCGGTCAACTCTCGATCCCGCCTTCATCCAATTGATGGCCGAAGAGCGTGCGGACATTCTCGCGTCCGAAGGCTACTACCCGTCGCAGATCACCGACACGTCGATCACGACTCAACCCGGCCAATACATGTACTTGCAGCCGAAGGGCACCGTGAAGATTCTCATGGTGCGCTTCTTGCTCACACAGGTTTGGATACCGCTCTCATGGGCGCGGCGCTACGAGGACATCCTGCTTGCCGATCCGGTGCAGCCGCCGTTTACCGCGATCCCAAGTTCGGCGCGGTCATTCGGCAGACTGCTCAGATTATTTCCGACACCAAACGGGCAATATCCGCTCGAATTGTCGCTGGAAGCAGCGATCCCGGTGCCGACCGACGATCAGGACACGGAAAGTTTTTGGGTGAACGAGGGCCGTCCGCTCATGATCAATATGACTTGCCAGCATATCGCGCAGGAATATCTCCGCGATCCCGACCGGGCGGCATTGCATGAGAAGTCGGCGAACGAAGCAAAGGATGCGCTTGAGGAACAGACGCATACTCGGAATGGGCCGGTCGTTTTAGACCCGCACTACTAAAGAGAGGAATCGAAATGAAAAGCAAACTGCACTACATCGTTCTTGGCCTGATCGCCTTGATCGTGACGGTGGGACTCGTCACAAATCCGCCGGGCAGCGCGCGCGCCGGTTATTCGGGTTCGACGCCGGTTGCGGTTGGCACGGCTACGCCTGTCGTCGTCATACAGGCGGGCAACAAGAGCCTTCTCACTCTCTGTAATACGAGTGCGGCCAACACCGCCTACTGCCTGGCTGGACCAGCCGCGAGCATCGGCGTCGTATCGAGCACCAACTGGAATATCATCGTTCCCGCCGCCGTCGCGTCGGCTGGCAACAGTTACGGCGGATGCTGGAATTCGCCGCTGCTTCAGAAACCGACTCAGTTGGGTCAAGGTGTTGCAATACCGGACCAGATAAATTGCATCGGGAACGGCCCGATTACGATGCAGTATTACTATCGTTAACTGGACGGAATTGGCACGGATGAATGCCTGTACCGACACCCAGAACGAGCACGCCATCGCAGCCAACGAGGTATAGCGATTACGCGCCTGATACCGATCCGATCACGCCGGGTAATGTCCAATCCTCATTTGGCTATTATCCCTCAGAGAAAGGGTTTCGCACTTTCCCCGGCCAGCGCGTTCTAGGTTCCGGCCTCCCTTCTACTTGTCTCGGCGCGTACAGCGGCATTCTGCTGACGCTGCCGACCGCCACGGTTCCCGCGCCTCCATCGACACCAATTCTTGTCGGCGCGACTGCGCAGGGGCTTTACGTTGCCGATGCGAACAGCAATATGAAAGTGTCCCAGCTTGGATTTCTGAACGGGACAGGCACGAATCCGACAAATCGCTGGCGCTTTGCAGCCTATGGACAGGATTTGCTTGCGGTCAACGGCGTCGATGCGGATCAATTCTATCGGCTTTCGGCTGCAAAGTGGGCACCGCTGCCAGCGGGGGCGGATGGCTCTACGGCTCCGGTTGCTGCAATCGTGGAGGCGACCGATTACGCGATCATTCTGGTGCCGCCGAATTCCTACAGCTTCGTTTCCTCATTGTCAGACAGTCCGCCGAGTTGGCTTGGGTCGGTTCCGAATCAGGTCTATATTCAGCCAATTCAGCAGACCGAAGGCGCGATCACGGCGGTACGGCGGCTCCGCAACACGGCGATTTTCTACAAGGCCAATTCCATGTTCGTCGGCTACTTCAATGGCGGCACGACGGGATGGGACGTGCAGGAAGTGTCGCTGCAAATTGGAGCGCCTTGCCAAGAGGCGGTAATCAACACCGGAGACTACCACTACTTCTATGATGGAGTGTTTAAGTTCTGGCAATTCGACGGCTGGAATCTGACAGAGCTTCCGAATCACCTGATCGAATGGTTGCAGCGGGACATAAACCCCGCCTACGCTCAGAATATGGCGGGACAGTTCGATTCGAGCCGAGACTTGCTTATCTGGTGCTACTCCAGCAAGTACGCGAATCCCGAAGGCTCTTTCGATAGCAGGCTGATTCACTATCGGCGTCAGCAGCGATGGGCGTTCGAGCGGCTGGCGGTCGATCTGCCGATTCCGAGTCTGTATCAGGCTCCGAGCACCGGACTTCAATATGCGGGCTTTTTCAGTACCGAGCACGCGCCAATCGTGTACGATAATGCCGTGACGCCGGGGCAGGCATATATTACAAGCAATCTTTTCGGGGACTACTTTTATGTCTTCGAGTCTCAGCGCGTGCGTCCGGGCTTCGGACCTAACGGGTATCCGACCTATTCGACACTGACGGCGCTGAATCAGAACAAGGGCGGTGGGTATCAGTGGATTGGGCCGACTGAAACTCTGACCGATGATGGCTGGTATGATTTGAAGAATACGGCTCGCTTGCAGAGCTACCAGCTAACGACTCGCGGGTTTGCGGAAGTGATCGAATTGCAGCCTGTGTTGATTCCATGCGGAGATGTCGGCTGATGGCGACTCCTAAACCACTGCCGCTTCGTCTGATACCGAAACCAGCGCCACGCTCAATGCGGCTGGCGGATAGTGTCGGCAACCATGAAAAGTACCTGCTGACGCTTTCGCAGTTCCTACAGCAGAACAATCAGGACTTCCAGACTTCGGCGACTGACCAGAACGGGCAGGAAAGCGGTGGGATCGTGCTGGCGCAGCATCTACCGTCACGCTTTCATGCCTACCAGTTGAGTGCGCCCATTGCGCCTCATGTCGGCGATCTGCCGAGCCAGCCATCGGCGGTAACTTACGACGGGCCTTTGAACCTGACGGCGGCTTCGCTTCCCAATGGCGTGAATTCGACCTACGGTTATAGTCGCTGGACCGGCTACATCAATCCGCCAACTCCCGCACTCTACACATTTCATCTAAAGTCAGCGGGCGGCGGCTCGAATCTATTTATCAACAAGCAGCAATTGGTTGGCGCTCTGACCGCAAACTCAGTGAATCAGGCCGCGCAGATTCAACTCGGCGGCGGTCCTGTACCTATCGTGACTGAATTTCAGTACGGCACCGAAGATCCAGCCCTATCGCTGATGTATTCTGTTGGGGGCGGAACCCCGGCACTTGTGCCGAATAGCTGGCTATCAAATTCGGTAAATCAGATGACGGGCTACTTGGTCGGATATCATTGGAACGGAAATAGGGCGTGCTACTACCCATGAACAACAAGAACGGACATATTCAAGTTGCGCCGACCATCAGGCTCCGCATGGTGAAGGCGGATCGAGCGCGTATGGTTGCCGAGTGGCCGAAAGTCCGGCTGGGCTGCCTTATGCTGAAAAACTCCGACAAGTATGCCGACGCGGGGAATTGGACGCCGGAGCACATTCGCGCGCAACTTGAGATGGGCTTTGTGGGCCGGAGCAGTTGCGAACTGTTCTGTTTCGATAACGAGCAGAATCAGATGCAAGGCTTCGCCGTCACGATCATCGGCAACTGCCCGTACTTGCAAGTGCCTCAGTCGTTGATTTTGTGGGTGGTCTATAGTTTCCGCCATCCGACCGGCGCGGAATCGCGAACCATGCTGCGGGAATTGAAAGCCTATGGGAAATCCTTGGGTCTGCTCTATGCGGATACCTACACGATTGATCCGCGAATCGCGCTGTATCTCCAACGCTACGGCGAGAATTTCCGTGTTGCTCAAACATTGATGAGAGCAAATCTCTGGGAGACAAGCTGATGGGCGGCGGCGGACCTTCAAGCGCACAATCCAGTTCGACCTTCTCGGCTCCCGGCTGGGCAACCGGAGACCTGAAGAAGTATATCGAGAGCATGGCCAGTCAGGTCTTTGGTCCCGGCGGTCCTGGTGGCGGCACGAACGCCATGCCTGCTGGACTCAACCAGCAAGTAGCGCCATTCACGCCGGATCAACAATCCGCTCTTTCAGGAATCAGCGGGCTTACAGGAGTGGCCGAAAATCTGACTGGCCTCGGCGCTAGCGACATCGCTCAATTCGCATCCGGTGCGAATGCAGGACCGAACAATCCTTATCTCGCCGCCTACTACGGTGCGGCGGCGCAACCGACCGTCACCAACTATCAGAACGCCGTGCAGCCGGGATTGCAGGCGCAAGCCGAGCAAACGGGATCATTCGGCGGCACCGGCATGATGGCGCAGCAAGGAGTCAATCAGCAGAACCTTGGCAACACGCTCGCCAACCTTGGTGCGAGCATCTATGAGCCTGCGTATCAGCAGGGCCAGCAACTTCAATTTCAGGCGGGACAGGCGTTACCGGGAGCCGCAGCCGCGATGTATCAGCCCTATCAAGCTCAGTATGGAGCGGGAGCGGCACAGCAGGCGCAAACGCAGGCGGGCCTTAATACGGGATACCAAAATGCTCTGACCCAGAGCCAATGGCCGTTTGCCTTGCTCAGTGAGTACGGGCAGGCGCTTGGAATGGGATTAGGCTCTGGCGGAACTACAATCGGTACGCAACCAATCGTTGGCGGCAGCGGCACGAAACTATAATGCTTGGCATAGGCGATAAATTGAGCGCGATGTTCGGTGGCTCCGGCGTGCTGCCTATCGCTAGTCCACAGCAGCAGGTCGGGAATCTGGCAAATGCGGGGTTTCCGGGGGCACAGCAGATGCAACAGCAAGGAGGCGCAGCCAGCACACCCGCTCTTGCGGGGCCATCGTCAGCTTTTCAGACGGCGTATCTCAATTTGATCGCGCAGGGCGTTGATCCGAGTACGGCGGCGATTCTCGCACAGCAGCAGACATCGCAACAGGGACCGTCCACGGCATCTACAGCAGCGGCGGGTTTGGGCGATGTGGGCTTGGAAGTGCTGCAAGCGAAACTCCGGCCCGAACTTGGCGAGCTACCGCATCCGGTGCCGATAGGCGTTACTGCGCCACGCGGCTTGGAATTGCAGGGACAGCCGGGGCCGAACCCGGCAATCACGACCGCATCGATCATCGCGGAATTGGTGTGATATGGCAGCTTTAGCGCAACAGTTGATGGCGGGGCAGCCAGCGGGTACGGCGGGCGTTACGCCGCAACTCAGTTTGCCACAGCAAGGGCAGCCGGTAAAAGCTAGCGCGCCGCCAGCGCCGGGAGCGATTCAGCAACAGTCGGCGATGGCGAATGGTGGCATGGGTTCGATGATGTCAGCGATACCGGGGCTGGCAAACATGTTTAGTTCGACTGGTGGACCTTCGGGTGGGGCAGGCGCCTTGTCGGGAATAGGGTCGAAGCTCGGCAGTATGTTCTCATCGGGGGCAGCGGCGGGTGGTGGCGCTGATGCGATGTCTATGGTGGCCGAATCTTTGCCAACCTTGGGGGCAGCAGCAGTAGGGGCCTAATGCCAGATACCGATACAGAATCCGGCTCTCTTTGGAGCAGAGTCAAAGACCTCCTGCCTCTTGTCGCTGACGCTGCGATTGGCGGTGCCATAGGCGGTCCTGCGGGCGCGGTTGCCGGTCTGGGCGGCGCGGGGCAGGCGGAGTTTAAGCAGCAGGAACTTAATCAGCAGAAACAGAATCAAGCGTTAGAACGGGCAATGCGGGCGCGACGCACGGCAGTTGAGCAGCAGCGGGCCGACCAGCAAAAGAGTTACCAAGATCAGGAAGTCACCGCGCGCAATCAGGAAGTCCAACTTCGCCGCGACGAATTCAATCAGCGAGTAGGCGCAGCCGCGAAGACTGACGACGCATACAAGCAATGGGTGAGCGGTCAGCCGAAGGACGACCAAGAGCGTTTGCTAGCTATTCCGCCGGGAACGGCTCGTAACAGCATTATCACCGAGCGCGAAAAGAACCGAGACGCCGAGAAACATCGCCCGCAGCTTATGGCCGATCTCGCAAAGCGTGGAGTTGATCCATCGACGCTTGACGGCGTTCCAGCCCGCGACATGGCGCGAATGCTTACGCGTAAACCAGAGACAGGGGCTAAAGTACCCAAGCCGCCGAAGCCGACCGACATTCTGGCCGAGCATGTCGAACTCGGCAAAGGAATCACCACAGCAAGCGATGCGTGGGACAAGGCGCATCCGACTACGGGCGATCCTAATCTCGATCCTGACTCCGCAAAGGTCGCTCCCGCGAAAGCGGCATGGATGACTCAGCGGCTTGCGCTGACGAACAAGGCATACAATCGGATGTCGCCGGAAGAACGCAAGTCGTTTCAAACGGCGCTAACCGGCTATCTTAAGGGCGGCGGGACTGACTTGCAGACGTTCTTGGATTCCCACTTTCCGACGACGCCACCGACTGCGGCTCCAGCACCCAAGGCAGAAACGCCTAAGACTGAAGCGGCGGCAAAACCGTCTGCACCTAAAACACCACCGGCCGGACTGCCGGCGGGTTCTACGCCCAACGATGACGGCACATGGACCTTGCCTGATGGAACGAAAGTGAGACCGAAGAAATGATCACTACGGGCGCACAACCTGATACTTACGATCCGCGTCTCTGGGAGCCGGTGAAGTCCGCGCCGGCTTACGATCCGAAGTTGTGGGAACCCGTGAAAGCGGAAGCATCGCCAGAGCTGACGCTCGAACAAGCCGAAGCAGAAAGGGAAAAGATCGAAGGGCCAGGGCCCGAACTTGAGGACGCACCTATCGCAAATGCCATGATCGCGGGTGCTGCGAGTGGCGGAGTTGGCGCATTAAGAGAAGGCGCAACTGAAGCTTTCGGCAGTTTCGCCGGTCCCGATCTTGCATCGCTTGCTGTGAATGTTGTGATACGGTCGCTTGCGGAAGGTGTCGATTGGGGCGCTTTTACGATACTGTCTGATTGGGGCGACAAGCTGATCGGCGGGCCTCTCAAGAATCATCCGTATCTACGGGAGGCTCTTGACGTGGCTGGCGGCGTTGGCCTTGCGATGAAAATGCCAAGCGCAAGCCGTCTGCCAGGACTGCGACTATCCGCGGCGGAAGCGGAGCGGGGAGCGGACGTGCTCCATCGTCTCGCCGAGCATCGCGCTCTCGCTGGACCAGAAGAAGAAATGGCGGGTACAGCAACTGATTTGTTCGAGGAACCGCCCGCACCGAAAGCCAAGGAACCAGTCGAATTCAAGCCGGAGCAGGAAGTTCGAGAGCCAGAGCCGCCAAAGGAAATACCACAGCCGAAAGAAGACATACAGCAGGCGGTAGCGGCAGGCGATACGGCTAGCGCCAAAGAAGGCGTGCTACAGGAACTTGAACGTCATCCGTCCGCCCAAGTGTATGAGATGAAAGTCGGCGATATGAAGCGCGATCCCGAACGATTCCAGTACAAAAAGGGAACCGATCCAACGACGGGTGCGGGCGCTGCGCTCGGCGACATCAAGACTTATGACCGGGGACTCGGCGGCGTCATTACGATGTATCACGATCCCGATGGTCAGTTTTACGTTGCAAACGGCCATCAGCGCGTCGATGCCTTGGAACGGCTGGAAGGGCCGGAAGCCAGTCACCGCGTCCAGATAATCGAATCACGGCCGGCGGACGATCCAGAAGCTACAAAAGGTGCGATTCGATACGGACAGACGCCAGAGCAGGCACGTTCTTACGGGGCGATCATCAACATTGCCGAAGGTCGCGGCACTGCGATGGATGCGGCACGCTTCTTTCGTTCGCAGGGCATGGACACCTCGACGATGATTGAACACGGTATCTCGCTCGATCCGCGCGAAGAAAAGACGCTGCAAGCGGCGGCGCTCTCCCAACTATCGCCGATGGTCTTTCGTGCCGTCGATCATGGCGTCCTGCCGCAACGTTTGGGTGTCGTCATTGGGCGCGAACTTGGCGACAATCCGACTGCGCAAGATGCGCTCTATCAGATGCTCAAGAAACGCGGATTTCGCGATATGGGGGCGTCGAAACTCGGTGAGATGTTACGGCTCGCCAAGGGCGCAGGAGAAACCACCGAAACGACGATGACGCTCTTTGGCCCGGAGACGATGAAAAAAAGCCTGCTGATGGAGCAGGCCGACGTTCTGGCGGGTATCAAGTCCCGGCTGGCTTCCGAAAAACGGCTGTTCGGTACGGTTGCAGGCGGTGCCGAGCAGATTGAAGAAGCAGGCGTCGGCAAGGTCGATGCCGATACTGGGGAGCATCTATCTACGGTCGCCGCACAGAATCTCGAATTGCTGGGGCGAACGGCCTACGGCGCGGGGCCAGTGAACGATGCCATTAAGGACGCGGCGAAAAAACTGGCGGAAGGCAAGACCAGCAAGAGCGCAATCATCAAAGAGGCATACCAGAAAGTCGCCGATGAGTTGGGCAAGATCATTCCCGAAGCGCCGCAGCAACGCGAGTTAATTCCAGCAAAGTTTGTGGAACCGGCAGAGCCTGAACCTGTTTCGGCGGCTGAGCCTAAGGAGCCGGAGCCGGTCGATATGTATTCCGGCTTGCCGGTTGCGCAGATTGCGCGCAACGTAGTCGATGCGCTTCCTGAAAACGTCCGTAACTATCCAGCGCAGATCGGCAAGCAACTTGTCCGCACTTTCGCGCCGGAAACCGATGGCGCATTCGCCAAGCGCGCGACTGAGATTCAGGAATCCAAAGCGTCGGAGCTTCGCGCCCGCATCGGTTCCGCTTCTCGCGCCATGCGACCGCTACGCGCATGGTTCGATTCACAGCCGGAGTCGGCACGTTATCAGCTTTCATCGGCGCTCGAACGCGGCGATAGTAGCGCCCTGCCAGATGAACTCAAGCCGTTCGGTTCCGCAATGAAGCAGATTACCGACGCGGCGCACGATCGCCTGAATACGCTCAGGCCGGATCAGGAAGTCGGCTACATCAACAATTATTGGCGGCATCTATGGGCGAATAAGCCAGAAGAAGTGCGGGATGCTTTTGAATCGCTCAAATCTGGCGGTGGAAAGGCGCTGACTGCGGGCAAGGGATTTCTCAAACAGCGTAAATTTCCGACGATGGCTGAAGGTATCCAAGCCGGACTGACACCGAAATTCAAGAATCCCGTCGATATGTGGCTGGCGGGTGTGCAGCAGGAGTGGCGCTACCAGACTGGAACCGAGATGTTTAACGCGCTCAAGGATTCCGGACTAACGCACTATGTTCGCGTAGCTGAGCGTCCACCAAAAGGATGGGCCAAGATTGATGATTCGGTGGCTCGCGTGCTGGCTCCGACAGAAAAAGGCATCGCGCAGCTTGGAGAGTACTATGCGCCGGAAGAAGTCGCGCGAATCTTCAACAACTATCTGAGTCCAGGATCGGGTCTTAATCCGCTCATCTCGTTATCGGCCGCAGGCAATCGACTCCGCGTGGAATTTTCAGCTTTCCACTTCATGCTGACTTCGCTCTCGAATATGGCGGGACAAGTCGGGGATCAGTTTATGGCTGGCGTGGGAGACCTGATGCACGGTGACACCGGAGCCGGGATGCTCAAGATCGCAACGACACCGCTCAAGGTGCTCAGTTCCCCATTGCAAACCTATCGGGATTGGAAAGTCGGCAAGAACGTCATTGCCAAGGCGCTGGACGGTCGATTTGAAGACCCGATGGTGCAGGATGCGATGCTTGGCGGTCACGATTTCGGCATGGGGGACCACGAGACGGGAAGCGCGATAGGAGCGGCATCGCGTGGTGTGCTTGGCTGGCCGGCGCAACTCGCCGAGAAATTCGGCGCGGTAATGAAGCATTGGGTGTCGCCGCTCAAGATCGGGACCGCCATGCGGATGTACGGGGCCAAACTTGACGAGGCCGCGCGAGAAAACGGTGATCAGGCTTTAAGCATGGCTGAGCGGCGGACTATCGCGGTTAATGTCCGGCGTCACATGGACAACGTGATGGGGATGATCCACCGGGACAATCTTCATTTCAGCAACGGAATGAAGGATGCGCTGCACATGGTTGTTGCGTATCCAGGCTGGCAGATTGGCTCGATTCGCCTGACTGGCGGGGCGGCTCGCGGCATTGCTACGGGGCTGCGTGGCGGTGAGATGGACGAGCAGGCAGCGATGGCGCTCCGCTACGTCTCCGGCATGATTATCACCAGCGGCACACTTGGCACGATTACCAATTATCTGATGACTGGCAGGATGCCCCGAAGCGTATCCGAAGTATTCCTGTGGCCTACGGGCAAGAAAGACGCCAATGGAAACGACGTGCGGATTGTGCCGCCTGAATACCTCGTGCGGGACTATCTGAGCACGCTAGGCCATCGGCGCACGCAGCCGGGAAATGACATCATGGCGTGGCCGAAAGCGCTTGGAGAAACGGCGCTATCGAAGATGAACTGGCCGTTGGCAGCAGCCGGATACATCATGCGGAATGCCGACTACTTCGGAAAACCGATTAGCTTTCCCGATCTCGATAGCCAGCCGCAGTCGCTTCGCAACATCGTCAATCAGATCGTCAAGTACGGAGAGACGATTGGTAAGGAAGTCGAACCGTTCTCGATGTCCAACTATGAAGAGGCAAAACGCCAAGGCGTCGGCGGAATTCGCACTGGCCTTGCGGCTGGGATAGGGATGACACCGGAATCCCGCGTCTTGCGGCAGACTCCGGCACAGAACTTTATCGATCGTTTCAAGACGCCAAGCCAGCAGCCGCAATCTCCCGATCAGCAACAGCGTCAGCAGATACTTGGGCAGTTTGAAGCCGATCTGCGCCGTGCCCGCCAAGGCGGAGCGCCGGTCAACTTCGGGCCGATCAAGGATGCACTGGCTAAGGGATTGGTTACGACTCAGGAAATTAAGGAGCGAGAAGCTGATGCTCGGCTTCGTCCGTTCGCCAGTGCTGTTAAGAAACAGAATATCGGCGTAGCCTTGCAAGCGTGGAAATTGGCGCATGACAATGGCGATACGCAGGACGAAAACGACGCGGCGCGGGCGATCTTTGCGAAGCTCAGGAACAAGGATTTGCAGAAGTTGCCGCCCGATCAGCAGGCGCAGGCAAGGGGATTGCTGACGCGGTTTCTAAAGGCTGCGACAGGAAGAGAAGAGAGCGCGGAGGCTCGACCGTGAAGTTGAGACACTTTATTCCGATGCTGTTGCTTTTATTCGCGGCTCCCGCATGGGCGCAGACACCTACGCCAACAGATACCCCGACGGCTACAATCAGCGTCACGCCGACTGCAACAGCCACAGCTACGACCACGGCTACGCCGACAGGCTGTGGAACGCTGGTGCAGGCGATAAACGGCAATACGGCTTCTTGTAGTGCAGCATTTCCGACTACCAACAGCTTTACTCCGACTGCTGGAGAATTGATTGTCGTCAACGTGAGCATTTCGGGAACTGGCACGACCCCCTCATCAATTACCGTTACCGACACGCAAGGGAATCTATGGATTCCGCACCCTCAAAACAACAATGCAAATGTTTGCTCACCTACCGCTAGTGTTTGCGCCGCCCAATTTGCGACTATCGCGAAGGCAAGCACCGCTGATGTTGTGACAGCTCATATCGGAGCACCCGGTTCGGGGACTTGCAGCGGCACGATTTCGGTAGTGGACTTATCGGGCAACGCGGCCTACGCCGGTTACGATGTTTCAAATTGGGGCAGCACGGGATACAGCACGACTCAAATAACCGGGCTGACGCCGACTACATCAAACAATGCCGAAATTATCGTCGGCATGTCAGGTATCAATGGATCGAATCTAGGGGCGACAAGCGGGCCTACGGAATATGGAACGGCTAGCGGCTCGAGCAGTACGGCAATCAACACTGTGCTCCGTAATAGCGCGCAATTTGTCGGCTGGGTCAATCAAAATGGTGCGGGCACTGAGGGGTTGAGTTGGACGACAAGCCCAAATGTCTATAACACCGGCTTAATCGGCGCATTCCTTTGTGCAGGCGAATCAACTCCAACTCCATCGCCAACGATAACGCCGACTCCAACCGCAACAAAGACGGTGACTCCGACGCCGACCAAAACGCCCACTGTGACGGCAACACCTACGATCAGCGCAACGCCGACAATCAGTGCGACCGCGACTGCAACCGCAACCAAAACTGCGACCGCCACTGCGACGCCCACGGCAACACCCACGGCGATTGCAGGATGTCCGCTATTCATTTCGGAAATGTCGCCTACTTCGCTTTGGGTTCCGCCGAGCAGCGGGAACACGATCCCCGATTCCATCGACTCCAATCCGCTGACGATTCAGGGCGATTCCAACTATACGCTCGAACCAGGCAACGCGATCTACTGTAACGCGCTGCAAGGGCCGAACGGCTGCGAT
>Ga0187866_1000333_pt1 | contig 57698 bp, 64 predicted proteins | sample June2016WEW_11_1_3_FD_133013 | JGI IMG/M metagenome (GOLD analysis project Ga0187866, IMG submission 133013) | Peatland microbial communities from SPRUCE experiment site at the Marcell Experimental Forest, Minnesota, USA - June2016WEW_11_150 | ecosystem: Environmental > Terrestrial > Soil >... | reverse complement strand
GCCCGTTTGGAACTTCAAGGCACGCAAGAGGGCTAAAAACAGATGCACACCTCAAAACTGCCCCCAAACCCGAAAATAAGAATTATAGCCATTTTACACCAATTTCGGGACAAGGCAGCGCGCTTCTATCTGGCGGAATCCTTCGACGCCTACGCGCTTCTTCATCTGGCTGAAGTGCGCTTCAGTGGGGATTTTGTTGCCGTAGCCGCAGGCGTTTCGCAGGAAGCGGCTTCGCCTGAGCCGTTTCACCAAGTCCTTGCCGTAGGGTATCTGCTCCAGCTGACGCAAAAGGAGCGCTCGGAGGTCGCACTCCGGGCTGTACTCTGCGGGTCGCCCCGCGCCTTCCTGGTGTAGACCGTTCCAGAGGATGGAGTGAAGAGGAGTTAAATCCAAGTTCTTGAATAGAAGCATGGCAGAACCTGATCTCTTCATTTTCGTATCCATCAATATGAGGAGGTCGGGCTCCCCCAATATAAACCATGAATTATTTAATCCGCCCGCGCGCGCTTTTCCTTTTGGCCATTGTCTCACCCCTCACATATCGTTAAAATCGTACTTCACATTGTGAAGCAGGTTGAAGATTCTGTCAACATGCTCTTGTGTTAGCTCGTTGGAGTTTTCAATAATCGTTAATGCTTCAGCGAGAGTATGCAGTTGTATGTCTGCTCGGTAGGGCATGGCACGTGTTTCTTTTCCCAGTGCTTCACCACAAATCGAAAGCTGATGCAAAAGGACAGGAGAAGTCTTGATAGGTGAAGGATGCTTGTTCACTGACAAACGATGTAGGTGTGAGGCGCGCGCTTAGCGTGCGCTGTCTTTTTGTTTATCGTGCGTTTCAAGGCTTTCTTTGTTCAAGGGCAATTCGCAATCTGAATATTTCTGGTTAGTCATCTTCTTGACCCTTACAAACTTCAGAGGTCCAGTTCCAGTGTCTTTTTCAAAGATGGCGATTTGTCCTTCGAATAGATCCAGAATTGCTTGAACTTCTTCTTGGGGGTGCATCTGGAGGTTAATCACTGCAAGCGTCGTGAACCCCTTCGATCTGAATTCGGGAATGAGGCCCGTCAGCCATCTTCTGGTCTGCAGGGCATGATGCTGCAGTAAAACGTCGGAAATGATTTCAACGCAAGCTCTTCTAGGGACGTTTTGCAGTGCGTCAGGTGCGCGAAAGGCTTTGGCCAATGCGATGCTTATCTCGGTGAGGTTTTCCACACCTTTCAATTTGAATACGTTAGGCAAGCTCTCTATCATCGTGTCCGCCTGAGGACTGCAGACGAAAAGGTAGAAGTTTGACTGGTATTCTCTTGCCAGCGATGCCAGTTCAGCTGGGTCAATTGTGACGTGAAACGTGGCATCGCCACTCTTTGCCCCTGCTTCTAGAAATCCTTTGATGAGTGAATCCCTTTCGTCGCATGAAGGTGCAGTCAAGGCGACCGAGTATCCTTTTGGTATTCCGCCGTAGAGTAGGTTGTCGAGGGCCTCACATCCAGTTGGGATTCGGTTCGCAAGAGCAACCTTTGGAATCGTGACTGGTGCGGGCTGCGGATACGTTTTCTTGATGCGGTTTCTACTCGTCCTAACCCACACGCCTCCAACTAGAGATCCGGCAAGCACTGCAAACAGTGCGAGGACGAATGGCATGTTCGCAGGAGCGAACAGGTTGTTCCACCACGCAGCGGCTGGTAGGTAGTGGGCAACGGCCGTGTGCGGTCCGTACACCGTGATGTTTATGGAGTTGCGGCCGGGTTCGTAGCTTGAGTCATCGACTGTCCAGCGGTCAAACACTTTGCCGCTTACGTTCTGAGCCGTACACGTCAGCACAGTACCATCGTCGTACCATGGTCCAGGTGAAAAACTGGGCTGGGGAATCAGGCCAGCAGGATCAGTGTTCACATTGACTCGGTACTGGGTCTTCCAATTCCACATTAGGCTAGAAGGTTGAGTTATCGATAAGTTTGCTGACGTTTCTGTTCCGGATGCAGGAACGCTTCCGGTCCCATTCCATCCCGTGCACACGTACTGAGTATCCGTCGGTGCTGGGGGCGTGACAGACGCGAGAATCGATGTTCCTGCTTCCATCCAGCCGCTGGAAAGCGTGGGCAAACCGTAGATAGAATCTACCGTCAAGTAGTACTCGTGTCTCCAGTTGACTGTTTCGTTGATGGGAGCATTCATGGTTATGAAACTTGAATCGGCCATGCCGCTGTAGCTGCCGCTGCCTGTTCCATTCCAGCCGAGCAAGACGTATCGTTCTTGCGTGGGTGAAAAAGCTAACGGTGGGGCCGTTGTGTTAACAGAAAAGGCTGAGTCGGCATTACACCAGTATGCACCGACTGATGGAATAGTGGTTCCAAGGTTTGCATTGATGATTAGTTGGTACTGAGGCTGGTATTTGGCTGTTAGCGTTGTCGTCCCGTTCACGAGCAGCGTTCTTGAATTCGATGTTTCATTGCCCTCCCATTGAATGAAGGCTGAACGTGAACCGAGTCCTGTTGAGACGTAGGCTGTTACGTTTACGGTGTAGTCGGCAGGCGGAAGGAACACTTGGGCTTTTCCATAGTCATCTGTAACGTACGAATAGTTAAGCGCGCCTGCGCTAACGGCTGTTACCGGTATGTACGACTCATTGGCAACTGTTACCGGGATGTTAGGGTAGGGAGGAATTGTCTGAATTGTCAAGAGGCATCCGGACAAATGGTATTGTAGAAATTCATTCCAAGCAGTATCTGCCGCAAAGGTTGTGTTTTCATATTCCTTTTCGAAACTGCTATACCTCGCTCCATCACTCGGGAAGAATATCGCCAAGCCATAGGAATTTGGGAGCAATATGTTTTCTGCAATTATCGTGCTCTCGTTTATCGCTGTCATCACTTGGCCAGCAGCGTTTCGAAGCTCCTCGTCGACAGGATTTTGATAGGTTGAAGCATTGATAAGCTGGGCAAAGTGGCAGAGATCAACGTAGCAGCCCGTGTCCCCTTCGTATGGGCCTGGATATTCCTCAGTCTTGTTTCTTGCCCAGCATATCTGTTGGTCGTACGGCGTTTCTTTATCCTTTAACTCCATAGCAAAATCGTCGATGGCGGCACTTAGACTTGTGATTCTTGTCAGGTCGATTGCCGACATAGTTGCATTCTGAATCACCTGAGGATGACCTTGTTGGCTGTAAATTTGACGTTCGTGATTGCACCAGGCTATGTAGTCGCTGACCACTTGCGTCGCTAACTCGCTTGGCATCATCGATGGGTTGCTGGTCAGGTGTGCCAGGTACCAGTTATAAGGGCCTGGTGAGTAGCCAAGCCCTTCATAGCCAACCATTATATCTGCATAATCCTTAACCTGATAGGCAACCTCTGTCATAGACATGCTGCAAGCGTCATTGAATACTACATCGATTATTACTGGAAGCCCGTCCAGAGCTTGGCTCAATTTGGACATTGACAAAAAATCGTTGTTTGTTGAGTCAATACAAAGGCCCACAAAACCTGCTCCATGGTCCCAAAGCACCAGACAGTAGTGGTTGGCAGGATAACTGTCTATTGTCCAATTGACAAAATCCCTTAGAGTTGCAGGATCTCCCATGTCCACCTCGCCCAAATCCGATATTGCATTCCCAGCCGTAGGCGTCATGTTTGTCGTGACGTAGAAGCGTTTACAATCAGTCCAATTGTCAAACCTGCCGTCGCTTGTCCAAACGCCATTATTCCACCAGCCTGCAATTCTGTCCATCTGTACGACCACGTTAACTTGGGATGAGGAACCGACCTCGGCGATATTCAGAAAAGTATCTATTCCTGCGGAACCATTTTGACCTTCTACGCTAAAATTGTAGTCTGCATCAAGGTACACCATGAATGTCCAGTCTGCGACGGGTTTGTTTGCAACGACGAAAGGCGTGGTCGCGACAGGCCCGTAAGGCATCCATGTCCCGTTGAAATAGCTGTCAAGGTAGACTTCCACTTTCCAGTTTCCGACAGGGGTGCTTGAATTGATGGGCATATAATCGTCCGTGGCGTAGTCGTATTCCCCACAGTTCCAAGTCACGTTCACATCTTTGTAGTCAGTGAAGTTGCCCGAGTACGTTTCATATATGCTGCCGTCGGGCTGAATCCAAACGGTCGTGAAGTTGTGGCTGCATCCTAGCTCTTCGTTGAAGTAGGCGATTTTGTCAAACCTGAGATAATAGTATACGTTTGAGTCTGCTCCGATGGTGAACCGGGATTTCATGTTGATTGGATTCCCGTTTGTGTCAACACCCTCGCAAGTGCGAGGGCTTTCCAGCCCGCCGTTGGTTATCTCGAAGAAATCTGAAAACGAAAACTTCCCGTTTAGGTAAGCGTCAACCTTATAAGCCCTCGGGCAATACAGCTCGTGCCCTGCGATGAATAGGTGGCCTTCGCACCCCATATTTGTCACCGTTGTTGCGCAGGAGTAGCATAAAACCCAAGTTTTAGATGTGTCGCTCCTATAGTACCATCTGAACTCAACAGAACCATTGATTGGACTTGTTACCAGACACACCGCTTTTTCGTCACCAGGACTGAAAATCGTCGTGAGATCAACGGGGGCGCCATCTGGTGTATAGTCCTTGCACATCGCATGGTTGATTAAAGGAGAACTTGAGGCAGAAGCGCTCACACGCAAGGTTTGAAGACCTCCTTGATATGTTTCTGTTGAATTCTCCTGAGCAAGCTCGACTACTGACGTATCAGATTCAGGTCTTTGGGAACCCATGGAGCCCCCAATCTTTTGCGCGGTTGGAGCGTTCTCTCTTGCATAGGCATCGTCCGAAAATGCCGTCCCTGCTGCATTGACCCCCACGTGAATCACTGATGATAGAGTGAAAAAAAAGACTAGAAAAATGAGAAAAACTACTCCGCTAACCCTCAATTTCACCCCTCATGCTCAATATGAATTAGCGCGCGTGCGCTCTATATAAGAGTTCGAAGACGCTGATTTGAGGGAATTGTTTTAAAGAAACTATGGAAGAACACTGAACGCGCGCGCTCTCTTAAGGGCACTATATTGTCACTGTTATGCCTATTGCGAAGGCGAGGGCGGCGATGAATAAAAGCGAAAAAACCGTAACGTAGGCAGCTGTCCGCGTCATTGATCCTCCACCGAAAAATCCCCAAGGAATCATCTTATTCTTAGGAGTCTGCCTAATAAGATACCAGTACCCAGCAGCGATGAGAACACAGAACGCACCCACCAAGAATGCGGGAAAATACATCAACCCTACCCACAAATCTACACAACAATAAAACAGTTAAAACTTGCTATGCGCGAGTGCGCGCGCTGTGAGTAAGAGCGCGTGCGCTCTATCGAGTGATTCATGCGCTAGCCTAGAACCTTCAAGCCTGCCTTGTCAGATTCTTTGCGGGCGCTATTTTTCGCCTTTGGTGTATTCTGGAGGGAGTTGAGTGTTTCGTCTCTCTTTCCTTTTTAGTTCTTTTTCTCTCTGCAATTTCATGTGCTGTTTATGATCTGTAGCTTTCTGTTTCTTACCTTTTGACACATTTCATCCTCCTCAACACGTTAGACTTTGTTCTTACGTCTATAAGAAATGCGCGTGTCTTATGCATTTAGCTTCCTTTAGTGCAATCCAAGGAGCAACGTAGAAATGATGACTTTTCCCCGATAACTTAGTTTCAGCGGTCAACTTTGTCTTGGCTATGAGATAGCAAGAAGCTCAGCGCAACCTTGTAAAAGCAGCCAGATATTCAACTTTGCGCTTGTGATATACCTTGCATTCTTTGACGACTTTTTTCCCGTATGGCGGCGGGTACATCATACCCATCCTTGCCAGCAACATGAGTTGCGTTGCCTGATCCTGCCTTGTTTCGCTGTATTCTGGGCATCCTATGCATTGATCGGGGAACTCATTGAAGCACACATGTTGTACTTCCAAAACTATTCCCCCAGCGCGAGCGCTCGGGATATCTTCTTCCTTAGATGACAAAGGGGCCGAACGGAGATATTAAGATGTATGGAGCTATCTTCTATCCTCGTCTGATCTGAAAACTCGCGCGCGCGAAGCATGGGTTAAGAGCGAGATTGAGAAAGGCACGTTCCGAAAGAGATCAGACGCTCTTAAGGAGGGTCTTCTGCGTATGCGCGAAGCCATGAAAGAAAAGAAAGAATAGCGAACCGTTTCTTATTCATAAAGCTGGTTCAGCACTCAAGCGCGCGCTAACTTTTAATAATAGTTTCAACACAAGTAACATTTGCGAGAACAAGAGTTAAGGAGAATGGAAAATTGAAACAAGCATCGTTAATAATGATTGGTCTAAGTCTCTTGATGTTTTCGGTCCTTGCACCTCAGGTGAAAGCATTTGGCATCACGGCATATCCTTGGTCAATGTTTCACCACGATTCAATGCACACAGGATTTTCCCTGTCACCAGCGCCGAACGTGAATAGCATCCTTTGGACATTTCAAACCGCCGGCGGAATCGTAGGATCCCCAGCCGTTGTTGATGGTAAAGTCTTCGTAGGAACAGAAAACTCGCTTTACGCTGTAGATCAGATCAATGGCAAATTGTTGTGGAGCAGACAAGATATTGGCTCCTGGTGGAGTTCACCAGCTGTTGACGACGGTAAAGTCTTCATCTGCGACTTCAGCAATATATACGCTCTCAAAGAGAGTGATGGCAGCACAGTATGGAGTTACCCGTTAGACTTCTTCGCTTATTATTCATCACCCACTGTCGTTGGTAACCTCGTGTTTGTAGGGGATATCGATGGCATCTATGCTCTTAATGAAAAAACCGGAGCCAAAGTATGGAACTACGCGTTACCAGATGTATTTTGTAGTGTAGCAGCAGCCAACGGTATGATCTTTGCTGCCAACCTTGGGCCCCCTTGCTCGTTGGTCGCTCTGAACATGTATACTGGTCATGTTGTTTGGAGCCTCAGTTTAGATTATGGTGGCTCATTCGTCGCTTCTCCCGCCGTTGCTGACGGCAGGGTCTTTGTGTCAGTCCTCACGGGCGACTTGGCAAACGGATGTGTTCTTGCTCTTAACCAGTTCAACGGTCACATTATATGGCGAAGTATGGAAACTGGCCCTATTTACTCTTCTCCAGCTGTGGCCTACGACAAAGTCTTCGTTGGCAGTGATGATAACAACACCTACGCTTTTCATGAGAAGGATGGCAGCTTAATTTGGAGTTACGCAACTGGTAATATCATCGAAGCATCTTCTCCTGCTGTAGCCGACAACAAAGTTTTCATAGGCTCATGGGACAACTACGTGTATGCTCTGGACCAACATACTGGAACCCTCTTATGGAGACTCAAAACAGGAGGCGCGACAGGTTCACCAGCTATTGCCGATGGCGTTTTATATGCGGGTTCATTAGATGGAAGACTATACGCTGTTGGGACGCACGCGCACAAACGGTTCTAAATCTAAGCACAAAAATCAGGCAAACTCCCACATTTTTTCTATTTTCGCAAAACCGAAAAGGGACGCGCAGCATGCCTCTGTTGGAACTAGTTCGTGAGAGACTGTGTTTCATTGCCTAAACAATGGCGCGCGCCAGCTCGTTGCTAAATCGATTTCTTTGTGTTAATTTCTCTTTATCTTGCGAGTATAGTGATGGATCTGGCTTTTTCCGGCCTGTTCAGCCTCAACGCTGTTAATGCATTCAGAAGCATGGCGATTATACAGAGCAGAGCATGTATGGTCATACGTTCGAGGCCTCTGGCCTGTGCCTTTCAAGACAGAGCTGTCCCTTCAGCCTTGAATTCACCCGCTCAATGGCTCCCCTCTGAGCGTAAATCTGGCGTTCGCCTGCAGGACCATGAGTCCTGAAGTACTTGTCCACACGCAGTAGTGTCTTCTTTTCTTTGCTCTGGTTCGCCGGGTAAGGAATGACGACCTTTACGCCGTGAGTTGAAAGCTGTTCTCTCAGTTTTCTGCTGGAGAATTGCGAATCCGCAACGAGTGTTTTTGTGCGCTGCTCTGTGGTTTTCAACGCCTTGCGAAAGAGCGCTGATGCGTGTTTCTTCTCGTTCTCGTTGGCCGACGCAGCGATAACTGCCAGAGGCAGCTCCGACTTCGCGTCTGCTGCAACGTGCAGTTTGTAGCCGAGCTCGTAGGTTTTGCCGTTCCTCCCCACCCTGGCTTCAGGGTCTGACTTTCCACGACTGGTCTCATGCGGATCTCTTCTGCTGTAAGCCTTGACGAAGGTGGCGTCCAGCACCACGGTTTCACCGCTAATAACGCCTCTCTTCAAAAGTTCCTTGAGCAGCCTGTTCATGATTCTTTGAAGCCTTCGTGTTCCGACGCGTTTCTTGAACCGCGACAGCTGCGATGGATGATAAGGATTCTGTTCCGTTTCGATGTCGCAGATCTCCCTCAAGTTATCGTCTTTCCATAACCGTCTACAAAGTTCTCTCTCGCTGGGAATCTGCTGAAGCCGCTTCACGATCAACGCTTTGAAGATGCCAATCGGTTTCCTGGGCGGCCTACCCGGCCCATCTTCTTTATGGTAAGCTTTCTTGACAACCTTCGCTATATCATCTAAGCCTAGTTTAGATAGGATGGCGCATGAGAATTCGGGTTTCTCCATCCTTCACCCTGAGTATTCAAGTCGAAACAAGCTTAAACAGCAACATGTCAACTCTCATAATTTTGCAACAAGCTGGCGCGCGCTTTATGGAGAAAAAATAGGGATATGAAACTCAGAATACGTTGATTATTTTTTTGGTTTCAGGGGTTCGGGGGCCACAGGTGACTTGTCCCAGAGATTCCAACATAGGTCATGGGCGTGCATCATTGTTTTGGTCATCATGTCTTTGATTTTTGGGTCGTCTAGAGCCTTTCCCCACGACATGTATGAGTCGAACTCCATCTCGACAAGTACGTTGAGCGTTCCGGTCTCTCGGTATCCCCTGAACTCCTTGAGGCCGGGGGTCGAGAGCCAGGCGGGAACGGCGACCTCCTTTGCGAATTTCGTGTAAGCATCTATCTTATCCTTATCGATTGTGTACTTTACATAGTAGAGAACCATGCTTCATCCCTCCGTAGCTGGATAGAGAAGTTGAATTTAAAAATGTTTCGCACGACCCCTAAACGTTAACATCTTGTTGTTTCTTTGCATGTTCGGGCTTCGGATAAAACTCTACCCCCACACACGCAATAATCCCTTTTCGGTTCAGCATAACTTTTCCGCAAAACCAAAAACTGGCTTTCTTCATGATGAAAAACCTTTATGGACTCCCTGAAATCTTGCATAAGAGTTAACATAAGGGTTGTTAGAGTTCTTGTTGAAATGACCAATATGCTTCAGATGAAGCTGGATTCTATTCAGCCGTCTCAGTTATACATTAATTCTGAGAAATTACGTTATGTTATGAGACAACTTGTCTAAACCATGTTTTGCTGAGCCTGTTCCAGTGAAGAAACTGGGAGACCAAGTTGTTCTTGTTGACGGGCACACAAGAGCCTTTGCAGCATTCTTGCTTGGTTTTTCTGAAATTCCAGTCGAATGGGAAGATGAAGAGCTCGATTGGGAAGAATACGAAGTCTGTGTTAGATGGTGCAAGGAAGAAGGAATTCACACCATATCAGATTTGAAAAACAGGGTCATATCACCCAAGGATTACCAAGTCCTATGGCTTGACAGATGTGCAAGAATGCAAAGAGACTTGGAAGAAAAGAGAAAAGCTCAGAAGAACAGAGCAAAGACATAATAGCACGGTGCAATCTTTCTACTTCTTCTTCTTCGGTTTCTTGTAAGTTACGTATGCCTCTGTAACCTTTGAATCCAATGGTTTTAGTTCTGTTATTACCCATTCCCTAATCTCTATAGTTGCTGTTCCTTCTTTTACCTTGCCTGCCACCTTATCCGCTACTTTTGTTGCGTGTTCTTCTTTGGCTCCAGCCTTCTTCACAGAAGTTTTACACTTTGCTTTGTCAAACTCTTGCATAACCCCCGAACGCTTCTTCACTTTAGCCAACCAAAATCACCTCCTCATTCGTCAATTTCCCCTATAAATCATATACTTTTAAGTTTTACGCTAAGTAGACGCCCGCGCTACCAGCAGTGCTTCCCATTTTGCGGGAGTGAGATTTTAACTCAGGACAAGTGGAGATGTCTCCCGCAGAATTTCCCTTTTTTCTTCTTCATGAAAATACACTGAATCTTTTTTCTCGCGGAACTTTTCTTCTTGGACACGATTCCACAACCCAAATATCTCTGCGCGAGCTGCGAAAGAAGGTTCTCGGCACGCACACTACCTTTAATCAGGGACATGCCGTTGGTTCTTGCTGGTTCGAAATGAACATTGTGAACAAACCTGTTGTTTCTGGACCGCTTGCATGGTTCTATGTTGCGACGACCGCGCTATTGGCAGCTTTGGCTTTGTTCTTTGTCTATCTGTATTTGCAGACACCAGCGCTCGGAGGTCTTGTGGGCTTGGTGGTCATCGTCGTCGTGGACATAATAATAGTCTCTATAGCGGTTTCCCTGTACGCGACGCGCTACACTTTGACGCAGAGTGAATTGATTTTAAGAGCGTCCATCTTCATCGGCGGCACCAAAAAGATTTCCTTAGACACGATAGAATCTGCTGAAAGAACGCTCATTCCTTTCGGCATCAGGCTATTCGGGGCAAGCGGCTACGGCGGATACTACTATTTTCCTAACATTGGCAGGGCATTCGTGGTCATAACCAACTTCAGGGACGGTGTGCTGATAAAAGCCAAGCAAGGCATTTATCTTATCACTCCTGGGAACCCCGACGAGTTCATCGAATCCATCAAGAAAGCCCGCGCTAGACTGTAGTTTCTACCGAAATCTCCCTTTTTTGTTGGATTGCAGGTCGCTGGAATTTGAACGAGGACAAATGGAGATGTCTCCCGAACTAGGTCTTCAGATGGACGATATCTCCAATAGGTAATTACGGTTTTGATGGTTTACGAAGGCATATGGAGGAATCGTCTGGTCATTTTCGCTCTAGCTTGAAGACCACTGGTCTTAATCCGTCTCCGCAACACCCTACTGCAACTCCAGGTTCATCATACCACTCGCTAAAGTTGCCATTTGACTTGAGCGTTATAACTGCAAAAAAGATTGCGTCCCAAGCATAAGGGCAAAACCCACTTGGCATGCTGTCATCAACATAGAATACCTGTCCTTCTTTGAAGACGGGGCATGGACCACTATACTTTGCCTTGACGGGAGGGTCTTTGAATACCTCTTTGGTGTCAAACCGTTTGAGCACTGTGACCTTTATACGACCCGCTTCCTTTTCCAAAAAGAATACCTCATACTTTACAGATAGGCTTTGCAGCCTTCTTACAGCTTGTGGAAGAAACTCCAATCCAGATATCAGCGCGCGCTATCTTCAAGCGGTTTTTGTCAAGCGCGTGCGCGCTTAAATCCGCACAGCAACAGAAGACAAACTAGGTGTTCCAACATGAGTGAAGTCAAGAAGTGTCCCGAATGTGGTGGAGAAATGGAAAAAGGATAAGTGAATACAGCTCGCGGACTATTCTGGGATACGAAAGCACATAAGGGGATTTTTGGAACCGCTGGTGGGGCTGTGATTATTCCACTTAACTGGACGGTTCAGAATCTTCAAGCTTACCGCTGCGTGAAATGCTGGCTGATATTGTTCAAATATGGCAAAAAAACCGAGCTACCCCAAACGATGCCTTATGAATAATTGACCATCCTTGGAAACACAGAAATCTTTAATCTGCACAGCAACAGAACATAAACTAGGGATTACATTGAGAGTTGACGATTACCGATATTATGGGCAAATTTGCTTGGGCTTTGGGATAATCTTGTTAGTTGTCGGAGTTGTCTTGCCAATTTTTATAATAACATGGTTTACAGATTATGGAATAGTCATGGCTGTTGTCGGAGCCATTCTGATTGTAGTCAGTCAAATACTCTACAGAGAATACCGACTCAGAAGCACACAGCAACAGAAGCCAAACTAGGGATGAAAAAATGAATGAAACAATACCAAAGAAAATGGTTAGTAACAAGATTGTTATCGCATTGGGAACAGCCTGCATCATTCTGGGAGCATTTCTTGTTGCCATCTATTTTACCTCTACAATAAACGACACCATCAATCAGAAGGATAGCCTGATAAGAGACTTGAACGACACACTCAACCTTCTGAAATACACAGTCTGGGTCAATAACGAGACTGTCAGTCAAACAGCAGGCAACTACACCTCTTGGACGTTCTTAGATGGCGTACCAGCAGCAGGTTACTTCGAAGTACTTACAACATCAACAACCAACAACACGTATATTGAGGTAATCTACAATGCCACTGTACAGATTGGATTCGAAGAAGACCACACATACCATTATATAGGTACTCCAGAGGCTTTTGCATGGTACCCCTACGACTATGACCATCGAATCAACGTACCATCATTTGAAACAGTCAGTGTTTTTCCCGTTCTGCTCGCTATGGGTCAACTTCATTCTGGAACATCTTTTGTAGAAATCAGAGTGGGAAACACAAACACCATTGATAACGCAACTGAAACTGTGTTGGTAACATACTACTACTAGACCCACTCTCTTTTTCTAGTTTAAGCCATGCCTACAGAAGGCTCTAGTCAAACCTTAAATCTAAAAATAGATATCGAGAAAACTGTCCGATATCAATTTGGAGTGATTGAAGATGACTTCTCAAAATGCTAAACAGTTATCACGAATAGCAATTTTGGGCTTAGTCCTCATCGTCATAGGCTTGCTCCTTGCAGTATTCTATGCTTTCAGACTAAATGACGAGATAGACATCTTACGTGAGAGAGATTTGGGTTTCATTATTGTCGGTGTGTCAATTCAACTGCTTGGCTTTGGTCTAATAGCTATCGGGAAAAAGTCAAGCTGAAAGAGGAATCTCGGAGAAATCTTTAATCTACACAGAAACAGAAGACACACTGGCGATTTAAAAATGACTACAAACAGAATCCATATCTTCAGAGAAATTGTCATTGTGCTAGTCTTGAGTCTAGTCTTTGTTTCGTCTATCAGTATCAAAACCGTTAATGCTCAAGCTGGACAAGTAACACTGAAACCCTCAGACGATACGTATGTTGATTCTAGCAACCCAAATTCAAACTATGGTGGGCAGACCGACCTTGAGGTTGAATATTGGGTCTTTGGTTCTTCACCTTACCAAGACATAGTATGGTTGAAATTCGACTTATCCACTATTCCAAACGGAGCGGTAATTGACGGAGCTACACTTTCGCTGTATACATTTATCGTTGGTGAAACATTCAATGTTTATGCTTGTTACTGCTCTGACAACCCTTGGACGGAATTAGGGATAACATGGGTCAATTATCCAAGAATAGGTTTCATATCAGTAGACTCGGTGTCAGTTGCAACCCCTGACAAATGGTACAATTGGAACGTATCTGGTGCTATTAAATATACTCAAGACAACGCGCGCGCAAATCCAAAGTGAATAGACTTCTATGCGGATAAAGAGCGGGTTCAGACACAAAGAAAACAAATCCGAACAGAATAAACTTCTATGCGGATACCAACCGGTCCACATATCTCTAGAAATAGAGTTCAAATCAGGGCTTTTGTTTGTGAACCTGTTTTATGTACCTGTTCGTGCTTTATCTTCTAGATACAGCCCGCCGCGCGCGCCGCCGGTATTGATCTGGAAGTTTTCCCAACGTAGCACCATTTGATCTCAAAATCAACATTATGCTTCACGTATCTGAATTGACAGAGTGGGCCTAGCAGACGGAAGCATTATTAGAATTTGGAGGTAGTGTCTCTTAGGGAAATGGTTCAGATGTCTGTGAAACCTTTTCTGTGTCAGAATTGTGGGGCTACAGTTTCATCGCAGGCGGGTGTGTGCAAATGCTGTGGTTTGAAATACGTTATCGAAGCTGGAAAGATAATTATGAACCAACTTGATATGAAGAAAATTGAGCGTAGTGAGAAATTGATGAGAAACAATTTCCCCGAAAAGGTTCTTGGAACATTAGTACCATATCCTGAGGAAAGAATCATTTTCGAACAGGACTGGAAAAATCTAAAGAATCATTTTCTGGTTACAAATGAGAAAATGATTTTCTACAAGGAAGACATGACGGACCATTGGGTGTTACCTTTTGATGACTTTGGTGGGGCGTCTATGGGTCAAGAAAGAAATTTCCTGACTAGATTGGGTGATGTTTCCTTCTTTGTAACCCTGCAACTCCGCAATCTTAAAGACAATGTCTGGCTGAGGCTGCCTGGAATTTTTCCTCCCGGCACAGACTATTCAACACTAAAAACTGCAATCGATAATGCTTACAACCTGTGGCTCACGAAAAAACAGAACAAACAATCATAGGGGGAAGGTTCATGAAGATAAAGTTCTTGGGTGCAGCGCGTCAAGTGACTGGATCAAGCTATTTCCTGGATGCCGGTGGAGTGAAGATTCTTGTCGATTGTGGGCTGTTTCAGGAAAGGGACTATTCCTACAGAAACTGGGAGGCCTTCCCCATTCCTCCAGGCCAGATTAATCATGTCCTCCTCACACACGTTCACCTGGACCACTGTGGGCTCATTCCCAAACTTGTCAAAGAGGGATTCACCGGAGACATCCTGCTCACGCCTGCATCCAAAGCACTTTTTCCAATAATCATCTTGGATTCTGCTCGAATGCAGGAAGAAGATGCCGCCTTCAAGAAAAAGCGCCATGATACCGAAGGCCGAAAGGGACCCTACCAGGAAATCCCCCTTTACACAGTCCAGGATGCTGAAAAGTGTTTTCCACTCCTGAAGGAGATTCCCTACGAAGAATATCTGCCGCTTAATGATCAAGTTAAGGTGTGTTTCCACGATGCCGGCCACATCCTGGGCTCAGCCATGGTTGAGTTAATCGTACAAGATGACAACGGCTCGCGGAACATCGTCTTCTCAGGCGACATCGGCCAATGGGACAAGCCCCTTCTCGCCAATCCCGCCACTTTTGACCGAGCGGATTACGTGGTCATGGAATCCACGTACGGAGATCGCAACCACGACAGCCCTCAAGATATCGATGACAAACTCTCCAAGGTCGTAAATGACACGGTGAACGCGGGCGGGAACGTCCTCATCCCCACCTTTGTAATTGAGCGCGCGCAAGACCTGCTGTATCACCTCGGTCGCTTGGCCAATGCGAAAAGGATCCCCTATGTTGTGACCTTTCTCGACAGCCCTATGGCCGTCGAAATCACGAAGGTCTTTGAACAATTCAAAGAGTATCTTGAAAAACAGACACCGGAACTCTTCAAGAATGGTCAATCACCTTTTGACTTTCCAGGGTTGAAGCTCACCGAATCCATTGAAGCGTCCAAGGCAATCAACCTCATCAGAGGGTCAACCATCATCATGGCCGGCTCGGGGATGATTACAGGAGGAAGAATCAAGCATCACCTAGCCCGAGAGATAACTCGTCCAGAATCCACTCTTCTTTTTGTGGGGTACCAAGCAGCTGGTACGTTGGGAAGGCAAATCTTGGACGGCGTTTCCCCCGTTAGAATCCTGGGACAGTCCTATCCTGTGCGGATGAATATCGAGAAACTCGATGGCTTCTCCGCACACGCCGGCATGAACGACCTGCAACGCTGGCTCAACAACTTCAAATCTCCACCGAAGCATGTTTTCCTGACCCACGGCGAAGAAGAAGCGATATCGAGCCTAGAGAACTATCTCCATTCCAAGGGCGGATGGCAAGTAAGTGCACCAACATACATGGAAGAATACACCCTCTGACTCCTCCAAGAGACCGTGGTTCCGCGGTCACTTTTCTCACACGCGCTAAAATCGTATTCTTCTCTCTGTCTAGACTTGTGAAATTGGAATTTCTGTTTTCCTTCTTTTCCAGACTCGGTCTACAGCAAGGCTAACATAAGCTTTAATAAATTAAAGCTCGTAGCGTAAGAGCAATCTGTAGGGGCGAGATTGAATGCCGCAAGAGAGCAAGTTGGCACAGTTGATCACGCAACAAATCAATGTTGAAAATGAGTACGTAAAGTGCCTTTCTGATTTGAGAGAGAAGGTCGGTATTGCTGCTGCGAGACTTCTCCTGCTGGAGATGCGCCTTGACTCTGAAAAGCGCGCTGCTATTCTGACTGAGATGCTTGAAATCCTCAGAGGTGTTCCCGCAGGCACATCATTGTGGGATCACACACTCGAAGAGTACGTGGACGAAGTCTTAGTGAGAAAGGAGTTTGAAGAGCAGGTCAAAAAGGAAACCGACACACTAGCCAGCTTGAAAAAAGAGATGACGCACACGAAGGACGAGGGTCTTAAACTGCTGTGGCAGAACATAGAAGAAGACGAGAAGAAACACGACAGAATAATACAAACAATAGCCAGGAATCTTTACAAAATAAATTAGCAGCGCAATGTTGACAAAGTAAAACTCTACTACGAAACGCCGCGCCTCAGTATTCTTCCTTCTTCCAAATGTTGTACGGACACTGTCTCCAACAGTACGTGCCCGCCTTGTAAATACAATTCTGACACTCGAGTCTGTCGAACCGTCTACGTCTACTCACAAACAGACTCTCCTAACACTCTTATGAACAGCCTCCCTCATTAAGCCTTGGATTGCGTTCTAATTCCGCAATGTTAAGCGGAAATCCACAACTTTGGCGCGCTAACGAGCCCATGACAAGCGGCATTCGTGCTGGCTAGGCCCAATCACTCTTCATTCGCAATCCGTGGCTCCGTTGAGCAAAGTCGCTGTTGATGTGCTGGACAATAGACGAATCATCCATACGAATCATGAACGCGCCTTATAAGCGCGGCTTGGGTTGCGTTCTATTTGGTGATAAAACATGACAAAAAGTGTGAAATTGGCTGCAGCTGTTACAGTGCTGTTCTTGGCATTTGGAGCCGTTGTCTTGGCGTACGCAAACTCTCAAAATGCGTCGATGTCCAGCAACGGACAGAATCCGCCGACTTACACGGCCAACAGTGCACCGCAAGGTCAATCGCAGAACATGCAATCGATAATGGGCAAAGATCATGCGTGGACCAAGAAGTTTCTGGAGAACGCGACTATCACAACGGTCAATGGCACTGTCATTTCCATGTTCAAGGGCATGCTGATACTGGAAACAGGCTCAAACGAGGTCAGAATTCTAATGCCCAAATACTGGAGCGTAGGCACCGAAGTCGTCGGCAGATGGAAGCTGTTCAACAGTACATACTCCTTCTCAGCCTCAGGACAGAACGTCAATGTCAAAGCCTTAGAAAGCGAAATATTCGAGAACCCGAGCTTCAACATTAACGTAATGGTCGGCTACGAAATCACGAACGCAACAGGCACAGCCGCATACGCAGTGCTCCCCTTCGACATAGTACCAAGCAGCTAAACTTCCTCCATCCTCTTTTTTTCTTGAATTGATGCCCTGTTCGTTGTGGAAGGCGAAAACTAGCTACTCTTCTTTCTTTTCGAACCCGAGCTAATTGCCACGGGTGCCCAGGCACTAGTGGTTTTTTTCATTAAGGTTTAGGCCTATTTTTATGTGCAGATACATGATTTTGCACCGTGGGCGCCGTCAGCCCATTCTTGGTTTTCATATTTGAGTCAATATCTCGGGTGCGCCATTTTGAACTAGTAGTATCTCTTCAGTGGGTTTCGCTGATCTGTTGCCAATTTCACCTGTCGAGGAACTAATATGCCTTGCCAATCCGCTCTGGCGATGCTCTTTCTATGGCTGCCAACATTGACGCTGTGGACGTGAAGTGCGTAAGACATTGCGCGGTCTTGCGGATTCTCGATCTGAAGCATCTGTCCTAGGCTCAGGTGCTCAAAGACTCGACGGATTGGACGTAAAGAGTTGCCGTGGCACGATATGGCCACGTTGCCCGGGTTTTGTCTGAGCCACTCTTCAAGCTGCACCAGGAAGGGCAAAGTCCTGTTTTCGACCATCTTCAGACTCTCTCCATCGGGAGGTGGAAAATCGTAGCCCCTGTGAATCTTTGCAAACCATTCGGGCCTTTCCTCTGCAACCTTTCTCTTGCTCTTGCCCTGAAGCAAGCCATAGCAGCGCTCGATGAGCCGGTCGTCCGTGAAAACAGAAATGGCAGGCTGTGTCTCAAGGATTATTTCAAGAGTTTTCCGAGCTCTTTTGAGGTGGGACGTGAACGCGTAGTCAATCTTCTCTCGCCTCAGCTGCTCTGAAATCTCGTGTGCTTGCGAAAGCCCTTTCGAAGTGAGTTTCGGGTCTCGCCACCCCGAGAATATTCCACGACTGTTATCAGTCGTCTCAGCATGCCTGAAGACAAACAACTTGCAAATCATCAACGCATCCTCCTCTACGAGTTAGTTAGCGCCCGCAGAAGCGCCTGTTGAACCGAACCGAGAGCATGAACAATTGGAGAAGACACAGTCGCACGTGTGATCGACACGCGCCGAGCAAGGTCCTTTACGTGGTTCGCGTGTCTACCTCCCCCCCCACTTCTTCTTGATGGACATTGCGAGGATTTCCCGTATTTCCAATCTTTTTTGAATGAAAGTACTTAAACGCGTACTGGCCAGTGCTACGTCAATCCAGCGTCTTTTTTGAGGATCTCTGCTTTGTCGGTTCTTTCCCACGTGAAGTCCGGATCATCTCTTCCAAAGTGCCCAAACACGGCGGTTTTTCTGTATATTGGTCTGAGCAAGTTCAGGTGATCTATGATCGCCTTTGGTCTCATGTCAAAGTGTTTTTTAACCAATTCTAGGATTTTTTCGTCGGGTATTTTTCCAGTTCCGAACGTGTTGACCATTACGGAAATTGGCTGCGCTACGCCTATTGCGTATGATATTTGAATTTCGCATTGGTCTGCCAGACCCGCCGCGACAACGTTTTTTGCGATGTACCTTGCCATGTAGCAGCCTGATCTGTCCACCTTTGAGGGGTCTTTTCCGGAGAAACATCCTCCGCCGTGGCTTCCGACGCCTCCGTATGTGTCGACGATGATTTTTCTTCCCGTCAGGCCTGAGTCTGCCAGGGTTCCTCCGACAACGAACCTTCCTGTTTCATTAATGTAATATTTCGTTTCTTTGTCCAGCATGGTCGAAGGTATGACCTTTCTTATGACTTGGTTTATTATGTCTTTTCTCATCTTTTCTCTGTCAACTTTCGGAATGTGTTGAGCAGCTATTACGACGGCTGTCACTCTTCTTGGTTTTCCGTTGACGTATTCAACTGTGACCTGCGACTTGCCATCAGGTCTCAGATAGGGTAGAATCTTTTTCTTCCGGCATTCGGAGAGCCTTCTCATGAGATTGTGTGCTAGCATTATGGGCAGCGGCATCAGCTCTTTTGTCTCGTTTGTCGCGTAGCCGAACACCATTCCTTGATCTCCAGCTCCCTGTTCATGAGTTTCCGTCTCGATGACTCCTCTTGCAATGTCTGGGGACTGCTCCGTTATCGAAACCAAGACGCCGCAAGTTTCCCAGTCCATGCCGTCTTTGGCGTCATCCAACCCTATTTCCTTCAGCGTCTCTCTAGCGATGCTGGGAATGTCCACGTAGCAGGAGGTCGTGATTTGACCGGTGACTACGACGTTTCCCTGCATCACCAATGTTTCGCAGTCAACTCTTGCTTTAGGATCTCTACAAAAGACAGCATCGAGCACAGCATCTGAAATTTGGTCCGCGACTTTGTCCGGGTGACCCTCCGCCACGGATTCCGAAGTGAACAGGTATTTTCCTTCTTTTACCATATGAACCATCAATTGCAATCGTGAAGTGAAACGTAACGATCTCGTACTCTTATCTTAAGAAACTTTCCCTGAGCGCGAGCCATGAGACATCATCGACCAACTTCGACAACGCTCGTCTTAAATTTCCAGACTAGCAAAGGATTATTGAAGTGAGTCTATGTTAAATGAAATTGACGCCAAAATAGGGAAGGCTAAAGAAGCACTGAAGCAGTTTGGTTACGACCGAATCGATGTTTCCGCAAGGGAGTTTTATGATTGGATGACTGGCGAGATTTTCTCTGATGACCCTACAACTTTGCGTGATGTTCTGGGCAATGAGTACATAATGATACACGAACTAGTGGAAATAAGCGAACTCAAGAAAATGGGAAGAACCATCGACAAACGAGTTATCGCGGACTCGCCCAGGACGGCAGTTTATGATGCACATCTAACTGCCATGGAAACAGAACTCAAATACGCACTTCACAAGTGCGACACGTACTGGGCGAAAATCAGACTGAGACAGCACAAGGAAAGCGTCCTAGACGACGATCCAAACCTTCCAGAAGAACTGCGACCGAGGGCAGAGGAAATATACGAAAAATATCGCAGACTCCCCAAACAAGCATCAGAGCGACCCTGAACCTGTGAAAGCTCTTAAGATAGCGCGCGCTTGCGTGGTTTTTCATCCTGTGGGCATTACTATCGCCTGATCGGAGGTTCCATACGTGACGCTTTTTCCTTCCACGTGGAGTTTTCCAACGAGAGCACAGGTTACAGCGTCCAGTTCATGGTCACTCATTCGGGTATTCAGTCCTCTCACTCCGCCTTCTCCAAACCCTCTCTTAACCTGTCTAGCCCCGTTTGCTTTCTTGGAATTCCAAGAACGCCTTGGGCGACACCAGGATAGACCTCTATTACTCTAAAACGTTTGTTCTCAAGGGTTCTTCTCAGACTCATGCCCCTAGTAGTAAGTTTTCTCATCGGGCCGAGAGTGACTGGAAAGAATTTTATCCCTCTTCGCAGGAGTTCTTTGTCACACTCTCTCAGATGAACGTTCGTCCTTTGCTCTATTGACTCTCGCCCAGCCGGAAGACTCAGAGGCGCATCGATGGCAACTATCTCGGGCTTACTTCCTTCTGTCTTCTCCAGCACTTCCTCATCTGTGTAGACCAGGACGTCTCTGCTTTCATGTCCCTCAGTACGCAAAGACCCGTGGGTCTGCTTTCAACACCTGCCAAATCCAAGCCGACTATCGACATTCAGCATCAACGCATTAGTCCCATGGCTAGTCTTATAATTCTTCCACAAGCGCCCTTCCCGCGCGTGGTCGGGGCAAGTGTTTGGAATTAAGCCAATCGCGCGCTTGAAACAGTGGACGCGTGCATTGTCAATTCTGGAGTCCACTAATTCCTAATTGAAATAAAAAAAGATAGGGGTGAAGTGTTTTTTTTATGAGTCTAGATTTTTCTTTTGCCTAGCGTGGATCTGAAGGTTTTTCCGCAGTGTTCAAAGAGTCCGATTGTCAGTTCCGTTCTCTTGCCGCTCTTGTCTGCTTTGCCTGCCATCTTCCAAGTCTTCTTAGGAGTGCTGACTTCTTTTCCACATAAAGGACATTTAGCCATAATGATCCCGATTCATCATTTGCATGGGATGAGCATAAAACATTTTCCATTGCGACCTCCCAAAATCGGCCTGATCACGCCCCTTCTAGCTGCAAACAACGCGAAAAGATACATCACAAGCACATACTAACGTCCAAACGGTTGCATAATCAATCGCTTGACTCCCGAAAAAATCACGGTTTGAGTAATCAAACACAAGTGCAAGATTTCAACATAAGCCCGTTTCCTGGGCAGCGCCCCATCCACCGTCAGCCAAGGCGAACGTTACACTTTCCCCTTCTGTACTCCTTGCCCAACCTGAGCAAAGCAGTCTCAAAGTGCACGAACGATTCTCCCGCAACCCCGTTTTTTGCCCAGAAAGCCTTCAGCCGTTTCAAAGCCTTTTCACCGTCCAGACCCTTCTCCAGGATTCCGAGCCGTTCACCAGCAAGAAGTTCGAGGCCCGTCGGGTAGGGATCAGCCTTCTCCCAGATGCCCCGCAACTCTCTCAGAAAAATGCTCACCGTCACATCACCAACCCCGTTCCCCAAACCCTTCAGCCTTCTCTCCAAATCCTGCGAGCTTGAAGCCACGCTGTGAACACGGCTCAAACTCCCACCGTACTCCTCCGCAAGCTTGTTCGCCACCTCCAGAAGCTTGTCCGCAGTCTTGTAGTCGTACCGCGTGTAGCCGCCTTTATCCAGGATCTCAACCAGCCCCTCCCACCCAGTTCCGACAATCTTCCTAGGAGTCAAAACACCGTGCTTCTCAAAGCAACCGTAGGTCCTGATGGCCGTAGACTCCGTTATCGGAGCACCGAACAACAGCGACGCCAAAAACCACTTGAAAACCTCCGCGTCATCGCCCTCGCCAAGCCTTATGCCCAGAACCTCAGAATACCTCCGCCCATAGGCTTCAACGAACTCTTTCAAGCCAACCGTTTTCACAAACTTTTTCACCCTGCCCAACAAACCTTATACATGCACAGCATAAACGGTTTACGAGGCAATGAGCCATGCCAACGATAGAGTGGCGCAACGGCACGGTGCAGACGATTGACCAGACACGACTCCCCAACGAAGAAGTATCCATCACCATGAAAAACTGCCTGGACGTGGCCGACGCCATAAAAACAATGAAGATAAGAGGCGCACCCTTGCTTGGAGCAGCCGCAGCCTTCGCCTTAGCCCTCACAGCCCGCAACACAAAGGCAAAAACGAAAAAACAACTCATCATCGAACTCGAAAAAGCCGCAGAAACCATAAGGGCGACAAGACCCACAGCAGTCAACCTCTTCTGGGCCCTGGACAGAATCCTCGACAAAGCCAAAACAGCTGAAGGCAGCGCAGAAACTGTGGCCGCACTCGTCGTGGAAGAAGCAAACAGAATCGCTGAAGAAGACGTCGCCACAAACCGTCTTATCGGCAAGCATGGAGCCAGACTCATCCACGACGGAGACGCTGTGTTGACACACTGCAACGCCGGCGCGCTGGCCACTGTAGATTTTGGCACAGCCCTAGGCATCCTGAGAGCCGCATGGGAACAGGGAAAGAGGTTCAAGGTTTTCGCGGACGAAACCCGCCCGCTCCTGCAGGGCGCCAGGCTCACGGCCCATGAGCTCAAACGAGCGGGGATACCCGTCACACTGATTACGGACAGCATGGCCGGCTACGTGATGAGCAAGCAGATGGTGAACAAGGTCATCGTTGGAGCGGACCGCATAGTCCAGGACGCCGTTATCAACAAAATCGGCACCTTCACCGTCGCCGTCCTAGCCAAAGCGCACAGGATCCCCTTCTACGTTGCAGCACCCAAATCCACGTTCGACCTAAAACACACGTCTACACAGGTCGTCATCGAGGAACGGAAACCCGAAGAAGTCACGCACATCGGCCAGCAACGCATCGCCCCAGAGGGAATAGACGTGCTAAACCCGGCCTTCGACGTAACACCGTTCAAGTACGTCTCAGCCATCGTCTGCGAAACCGGCATCCTGCGCAGAAAGGATTTAAAACGGTTTGAGGCCAACCGCTATAAGTGAAAACACTCTTATGCATGCTGAGAGGCGTTCAGATGAGCAGGAGTGAAGAAAAAGCGCCGTCGGAGCTCAGGGCCAAGGGCTTGCTCGTGAAAGACGGCGTGAAGGTTCCTGAAAAACGGTTTGTAGACGAGCTTTCCCAGAGAGGCTACGGCGTGCCAGGAAAGAAGAGTTTTCTGCTTACATTCTACGAGGCGCTCTACCTCGTAGACAAGTCGATGCTGGAGGTTGAGGATGAAAACGGTGAAAAAGCGGGTTTTCAGAGGCTGCTCCAGCGTTACGAAAGCGTTAACGAGAACGCGTGGGCGTGCTACCTGGTCTTCCGTGATTTGAGAAGCAGGGGATACGTTGTGCGCGAGGGCTTCGGCCAGGGCGTGGATTTCCGAGTTTACGAGCGCGGCGACTACAGCAAGGACACGGCAAAGTACCTGATAGTGAGCGTTCAAGAGGGAAAGCCTATTGCAGTTGAAAGCCTGAGCCGCGCGTTGACACAGAGCCTTAGCCTCAAGAAAGAACTCGTCCTGGCCGTCATGAACCGCAGAGGAGAAATAGTTTACTACTCCGTCTCAGAATTAAGCTTGAAATAAGAGGGGGAAGGCTGAGCATGGCCGAGTTCAAGACCGTCCGAGGCATGAGAGACTTTCTCCCAGAAGAAGCCAGGCTGCTACGACACGTTGAAGGCAGGGCTAGGGAAGTGGCGAGGCTCTACCGTTACAGGGAGATTGTGACGCCCGTCGTTGAGTCATACGAGCTCCTGTCAGCCAAAGCCGGTGAAGAAGTCAAGTCGCGCATGTTCCTCTTCAAGGACCTGGGCGGAAGAGACGTCGCGTTGCGACCGGAGTTCACCGCCTCCGTGGCTAGGCTTGTGGCCACGACCTTGCGGAACGAGCCCAGGCCGTTCAGGCTCTTCTCTGTTGGAAGCATATACAGGTACGATGAGCCACAACGGGGCCGTTACCGAGAGTTCTGGCAGACGAACTACGAGCTGATGGGTTCAAGCAGACCAGAGGCAGATGCTGAAATCCTGCTACTGACGAACAGCCTCATGCAGACCGCAGGGTTGAAGAAGTTCGCGTTCAAAGTCGGCCACATCGGCGTCCTGAGAGGCATACTTACCCAAGAGAAACTCGTGGACAAGGTGCAGAGCGCCGTCATGCAGCTCATGGACAAGAAACAGTACGAAGATGCGTTCAGACTCGTGGAAAGCGCAGGCGTGTCAGAAACGTGCATTCTGACCCTTCAAAAACTGGTCGAACTCAAGGGCAACAACGTTCTCGACGTGGTCGACAGAGTAGCCGAACTCGTGGGAGATTATGAAAAGTCTGTTGAGGCTTCGAGGAACCTGGGCGAGATTCTGGATCTTGTTTTGAAGAGCAGATGCGATGTTGACATGACGGTTGACGCGGGGTTCGCCAGGGGGCTAGAGTATTACACGGGAATGATTCTTGAAGTTTACGTGCCCGACCTGGACATAGCATTGGGCGGAGGCGGAAGATACGACAGGCTGATTGAGCTGTTCGGGGGCGACCCGACCCCTGCTGTGGGCGTTGCCCATGGAGTGGACAGGCTGATGCTGGCGTTGCAGGAGCAGAAGGCTGCCCAGAGAACCTTGCGAGAGACTGAGGAGGAAAGGGCGGTACTGGTTGTTCCCATCAAGGAGGAGCTGAGGGGTGAGGCCTTGAGGGTTTCGCAGATGCTTAGGAACGCGGGAGTGTCGGTTGAGCTTGAGGTCATGGGGCGAAAGATGGCCAAGGCGTTGGAAGATGCAGATAGGAGAAAGATGAGTTACGCTGTGATAATCGGGGAAAGAGAGCTCAAAGAAGGAGCAGTCGTCGTTCGAAACTTGGCCAAAAGAGTGCAGAGCACGGTCAAGATTGAAGATGTTTTGGAAGCAGTGAAAAGCTAGAGTCCAAATCGTGCAGCGACCAAAGCATCTGATGCTGGATTTTGAGCCCTTGCTTCTAGGTGCCTGATTCGCGATTTCTCTGAGGCACAAACCGTTGATGACGTCACACGTTGTGTGATTCTTCCGCACTGCTTGAGATTATCTCTTTTGGTTTGAGGCAATTCCTGGAGTTCCTCGCACCATGGGTTTCATTTCCGACGCTTGTCATGGCGCGCGCTCCGCGTTCTTACGTTGTTTTGGCAGTCTCTGAGTTGTTGCGTGTATTCTGAAGGGCGGCTAATCATGGGTGGAGAAAATGTTTGTGTACTCTTTGCTCTCCCAGTAGGATGCTACTCTCCTAGCGAGTAATCCGTCGATGAAGCAGTAAACGATGAAAAACACTGTGGTAGTAACCAGGCTTGGGATAACCAGGTTTATGACGAGTAAGGGTATTCTTGCGATTGCCAGTATTATCAACAGGATTAAGCCCTGGCCCAAAACACTCTTCCAGCCTCGTTTTATTGAAACATGCCAAATATGCTCGGTCAAAAAGCTGTTCAAACCGCCAATTATGAACAAGAGCACAACAATCCCCAGTATGAAGCCGATTATGAAGCCCACCAAAATCAGAAAAGCGGTGAGAACAATCCACACTATTTCAGCTACCATTAGCAGGCCTGAAAAGGCCGTTCCGTGTAGGAAAAGCCTAGCCAACGTGGCTTTCCATGAAAGCTTCCCCGCCAAAGCGGCCTTATCCGATTTTTGAGGCTCATTGGGAGTCCACCATCCGTCCCTGGGCTGCAAGGCCCAGTTCGCGTGCTTGGTTTGCTCGTAAGCCAGAAAAGCGAGGGGCGACTGCACAAGACAAAACAATACCAAAGCGACCCACCACAGACTCGTAGCCAGCGACATCACGAAAATTGGAGTCACGACAATCAAGTCTGCCATGAGAAGACCGAATAACACCGGATACTTGAGCACTATTGCCCATTCACTATCATACAGTGTTCCGCCGCTTTTCCAGACGAATGCTACTTCCTTGGCGACGAATCCGTCAACGAAACAGTAAGCAATGTAGACCACCACGATAGTGATCCAGCTTGGAATCAGGAAGTTTATTATGATGGATGGTATTCCAACCAATAGCAGGGCGATGAACAGGACGAGGCCGTGGCCCAGAACAGCCTTCCAGTCCTGTCTTATTGAGACTTTCCATACGAACTTTGTTAGGAGAATGTTCAAGCCACCTTCTATGAATATGTACAGAACAAAGCTCAGTATCAAACTGATTACTACGCCCAGCATTAGACCGACTGCGAAGCCTACCATTACCAGAGTACCAGTAACAAATGCCCATACGATCGTAGAAACTGCTAGTAGCGCAGAGAAGGCTATTCCGTGAAGAAAAAACCTGGCCAGTAGGGACCCAAATGAGTGGCCTTTCTGTTCTCCTTCTTTCTCCACCGGACTTCCCCCAATATTCATACCAACAGAAGAATTAATATACTTTCTCCAATAGCAATATGCGTTAGAAACAGAAAGAATAATTTTCTGAATCAAGTGAGTGACATCCATACGCTTGGAGAGCAAAGCATCCGCCCGCTCAGTCCGATTTCGCATCGAAGCTCCTTGTACACCACGGAAGATTAAGATCAGAGCGCAACCACAGATGGTTGTTGTATGTCGACAAACAGACTAAGACTTATCTTCTCGGCGGAAGGAGTGGACAAACAACATAGAATAGAGTGTAGCCAGTGAGGACCAGACTGGTCAGAAAAAGCGTATTGCAACGTGTGGACGACTGAAAGCCATGAGGAAATCAGACTCGGAAGAAAACAGCCCAAATTCGCGGTCGGCCAAGCTTTTTCGCGGCAACACCGCGGTAATCATCGGCAGCAACATGGTGAATGGTTTTGGAACAGGAATAATCGGTCCTTTCCTTTCGCTTTACTTCGTCAGCATCGGCGGAGACCCTATAAGATTAGGGTTCATGTCTTCAATATCAATCATAATACAGTGCTTGATACTCTTCCTAGGAGGACGCGTAGCAGACCACTACGGTAGAAGAAGACTGATAGTGATCGCAGCGTTTTACGCAGTGCTCTTCCCAGCGTTGTACGCGTTGATTCGTGACTGGCGAATCTTCTTCGTAACATCCGCGATGGGCGCTTTCGGAGCCATATCCAGTCCAGCGTATCATGCAACAGTGGCTGATTCGATTCCTCCCGAAAAAAGAACTACAGCGATTTCAATGCTTCAAGTTTTTCCCTCCTTTCCTGCGATATTCTCTCCTCTGATTGGAGGATGGTTCATAGACACGTACGGCCCGCAGAGCGGCTTCAGACTGGCCTGCGCGTTCGTTGCAGGAACAACATTGGTCTCTGCCGCAATTTTGCTGCTGTTCCTCAAAGAAACAATACGACCAAGAAACGGACAGAAATCCACTGTCCTTGGCAACTCGACGGTGAGTATCCGTGGTGCACTATCAGCAAAATCCCTGCACAGTCTAATGGCACTGCTTTTTGCGTACGGACTCGTCGCCTTTGCCAACGCGCTGATCAGCAATTACTACATTCTCTACGCAACTCAAGTCATAGGTCTTGACACATTGAGTTATGGAATCATCGTCAGCCTACAAATTCTTTCCATCACGCTCTTGAAAATTCCTGGAGGATGGGCAAGTGACAAGTATGGCAAGAAGAAGATCATGATAATCTCAATATTAACGTGTACCCCCTTCGTAGTCGCGTTCACATTCTCTCGATTATTCGTTCAAGCAGCGATCACCATGATCCTATTGGCAATAGCAGGAATGTACTATGCACCCGCGCATGAAGCTCTTCAAGCTGACTTAGCCCCCCGGGAAATTAGAGGAAGAATCACGTCTTTTTGGGACATATGTGGCGCCATCGGAGGAGCCGTAGGCGCACCCCTTGGAGGCTTTTTCTTCCAAACAATCAGTCCCGCAACACCTTTCTACCTTTTCGCCGTAGTTGAGGTGGCAGCTGCCCTCTTGATACTCGTCGCTGTCAAAGAACCGCAAAAAGCACAAAACTAAAGAAATCAGGCGAACATGATGCCGACTGCAATTTTTGAGCGAGCAAGACGACAGATACGCGCGCGAGACGCGCCAACCGCAAAGAATAATCCTAAGACCTGTCCGTACGCAGCAGAGGAAAACTCAGCATACAAAGATACCTAAGACTAATGCACCATCTCAATTGGCGCCCAAATTATCTATTTGCTGCGCCCTGCAAAAGTGAATTTTGATCGTTTGTTAACTGACGTTTTCAGTCAGTCTACGTCTCCAGTTTCGGGAACTATTTCCATGGGTTCGTTCTTAATCTTCTCGGTTCTCTTGTGTCCCACTTCTGAAATGACAGATTCGACTACGATGAACACGACAATCAGAATCACTATCAGAAGTATTCCGATGGAATTGCGCATGTCAAGTGCTATGTATCCGAGCCAAGGAACCCGCATGACAACTTTCCCGATCACATTCTCCGCTGGAGTCGGCGAATAAGGACCTGGCTCAAAGTTATTGTCACCCTGAGTTATGAAATAGATTTGTCCGTTCGAGACGGTTTTGCCAACCGCTCTGTGAACGATTAGTTCATCATTGCCGATAGCGCGAAATACTAGTATGTCGCCAGATCTCCCGCTCTCGTTGAATGGGGCAGCGTAGACATCATTCGGGTTGACCCCCTCCACTATGATTAGATCACCCGTGTGCAGTGTCCGCGAGAAGGGGCCTGCCCAGCCTGGATCAGGCGCGCCTTTGGGCACGCTCATGCTTCCAGAAGCCACAGCAAGCACGGGATAATCCGTGTTTAACCCCAAACGCAGGCCGTACCAAAAGCCTAAGACCACCACGACTATGAGGAGAATCATTACGACGGTCCGAAAATACTCGTTTTTCCATAATTGCTTGTTTCGTTGTGTTGCCAACAGGTGACCTTCTTTACCGCTCAACTCGGGCTTTCTATTAGACTGAAACAGGCATCCTTTAAAACTTGATGGTTTGCATAGCATTGAGCCTGAGCACTCGCTGAACAAGAAACCGATTTCTGTGAAACCCGTGAAGACAACCAAGGCAAGCCCATGGAAAAGGTTAGACAAATCAGAAATGAGATAGAAGACAGAGTTAAGAAACTGATTTCAGAGGTTGCCGTATGACCAAAAAAGGCATTATAGAACTGAAATGGAGGGCGGTGTTGTATCTTGTTGTTAGCACACGCTTGTGCAACACGCAGGGTTGTCGTAGTAGTCTCTGCATACTCGAATCAGATTTTGGTCTTGTGTCAGCATGGCGACCTCATCGAACCAGTCCGATAGTGTTAGGAGTGTGCGCATATCGGTGATGACCATTCCGAGGGATTCAACCGATTGGTCGGACGAGCAACCTAACAAGCGTATTTTGCCCAGGTTTGAAGAGTCTTCTTTTTCAAAAATCTCCCGTGTCATGGCGATGTTTAATTTGACTTTGCGTTTCTCTTTCGCTTCTACCAATGATTCCTTCAGTCCAATTAGAACTGCCGGGTGTGAAATGAAAATGGTTATTTCTTTGCGTGCCGCTGCAACTAGCGTTTTCATTCTGTTGATTATGTTCTTTTGTCCCCGGATGATGTAAGCTACTTCCAGTTCCTCCGGCTTTGCGGCACTCTCGTACACTGGCGTCAGCATGTCCACCAAAACGTCCGCTTCCCTTATTTTCTCATTGAGCCTTTCAGTCAGTTGCTGTTTCAGATTGGCGACAGCGTCCTTCGGTGCCATGGGCAGGTAAATATTTGGATTGCCTTTCTGAACTATGAGCATGCCTTTCTTAGAGAGCCCGTCCAGAGCGTAGTAAATTTTCGAGTCAGGGATACCCGTTTCCTTGCACAGTGCACTCGCCGTCATGTTGGAATGTGTCAAGAGCGTGAGGTAAATCAACGCCTCATGTGTTGGTAATTCTAGTTCTTTGAGTCGCGAAACTATTCGGTCTCTGGCGACGGTTTCCTTGAAGTTCACAATTGCTTCCTCCTACTCCTAGTAAGGAGTTGTCAGAGAATCCTTAAATAGTTTTCTACTACCATTGCGTAGTAGATACCAATAAATGGAGAGATCTGAAATGGAAACAAAAGAAGACCAGCACGATACCCAACTTGAGAATGAACGCGGGCACAGACTCAGGAGCCGCGCCATCGACCAGCTCGCCATTGGATCCGTAGTAGCTCTATGGGGCATCCTCTTGACACTGAAGCAAGTTGGAATAATAGACAAGAACGTGAGCACCTGGCCTATTGCCTTGGCGGCCTTCGGCATACTGCTCGTGGCTGGTGGCATCTACAGATGGAGCAGATCGAGAAATCTGTGAGAAAGTGGTTCGCTCGGAAAAGTAAGTGACAGGACATGGTAAAAGTGGAATGTGCAAGCAAGAAAGAAGAAAAAGTAAAGAAAAAAGTGCAAGCTGATTGAAAAAAACAACACGGAGGTGATATGCTATGGAAGACAAAATCAAATTGTTGATCGCGGTTGGAGCTTCTGTTACGGCAAATTGCATACCTTGTCTTAAAACCGCTGTTACTCAGGCTGAGTCAGTAGGAGTGGATAAGAAAGAAATCCTCGAAGCAATTGCGATAGGGAGAGTTGTCAGAAAGGGTGCATTTGGCAAGATGGACAAATTCGCCTCAACCCTAACCGGAAAGAATGTGGGCAACTCAGACGAATGTCCATTCGGCTCAACAGAAGAGGAAGTCAAAGAATGGGTAGAACAAGACGATCAATGTGGTTGCACTTGAAAGATTGATCCCTTGAAGACTTCACTCAGGATGGGTTAAATAACGCGTATAATTCATCATGTGGGAGGTGCGTAGTGTGAAAGAAGAAAAATTAAAGAAAATAGTTCGAGACGGCTATGCAAAGATAGCTAAGAAAGAGAAAACCCCTGCGAGCTCTCTGGCTTCCTGCTGCTCTAATACCTCAGACATGAGCAAGGATATTAGCAGAAGAATAGGCTACAGCGAAAAAGAAATAGGCTCAGTTCCAGTAGGCGCAAACCTGGGTCTAGGATGCGGCAACCCCGTTGCTTTAGCTTCCCTGGAAAAAGGACAAACCGTTCTAGACCTCGGTTCGGGGGGAGGGTTTGACTGTTTTCTGGCAGCTAACAGAGTCGGCAAGAGTGGCAAGATCATCGGCGTGGACATGACCGCCGAAATGATTGACAAGGCCAGAGAAAACGCAAGAAAAGGCAAGTACGAAAACGTTGAGTTCAGGCTCGGAGAAATCGAGAACCTACCCGTGGCAGACGGAAAAGTGGACGTTGTAATCTCAAACTGTGTAATCAACCTCTCACCGAACAAGAAACGCGTGTTCGAAGAAGCCTTCAGAGTTCTGAAGCCGAACGGAAGACTAATGGTCTCAGACATTGTTCTGCTGAAGAAGCTTCCCGAAATCATAAGAAAAAACGTTCAGGCATACATCGGATGCCTCTCAGGCGCCGAAATGAAAGACAGATACCTCCAAATGATAAGAGAGGCGGGCTTTCAAGAAGTCAAAATCATCGAAGAAAACTACTTCCCAGTCGAAAACATGGCGAACGATCCAACCGCACAAGCAATCGCCAAAGCCAAAGAAATCCCCGCAGAAAAACTCAAGAAAATCGCAAACACCGTCGCAAGCGTAAAAGTCACTGGCGTTAAGCCCAAGAATTGAAGGACAAAAAGGCCAATATGGAGCGCGAGCTAGTTGCTTATCTCTCTCTTCGGAGGAAGTCGCCTATGTCCAGAATGTTCTCTACCGCTGGACCTCTTCTTTTTCTGTCCAGATTACGCAGTATCTTGCCGAAGCCTAGGCACTCACCATATGAGTTTAGGACCAATATGTAGTCACCCTTTTTCGTCGAACCTGCCACTTTCGTTATTCCTTGTTCGAATACGTCTCTTCCGCAGATGAATAGCCATTCCGCCTTTTTTTCGATATTTATTCTGCTTGCTTTTTTCTGTGCAACCATATTCAGCAGATTGAAGCTTGGAAAGAATTTTCCATCTTTGACTCTTCCCAAGTAGGTTCCTGCATAGTAGAAGCCTTCCGACGTCAATCGCTTGACATTCTCACTTAGGAGGAAGTATCGACCCTGCTTTTTCACGATGAAATTTTCATCAAAGGTAATCTGCGTTCCGAAGCGGCTTACAAAATCGTCTAAAGGCTTGATCATGCAGCCTTCCGCCGTTTCAGTTTACACACAAAGAACCCCTGCGTGTGTCCTGGCCAGATTCGCCTGCACTTTTCTATTGAACTATCCAAGCATTTCCCGAAAACGTCTGTCAGAGCCCTCTGTCCATGACAGCTGATTTCTTCCACTTGAAGGTCAAGGTTTCTTATGGCCCAGTCAATGTTTAACTCGTCTTCTTCAGGCTCCAAGGAACAGGTCGAATACACTATTTCACCATCGTCTTTTAGAACCTTAACTGTTTTAGCCAGTATCTCTCTTTGAAGCCCCGCGTTTCTTTCTACATCCTTGATAGTTCTTCTATTGAACCAGTTTTTGTCTGCCGCGAAGTTCCCTGAGCAGGGCATGTCGAGAAGTATTCGGTCAAAACCCACTCTCAATTGAGAGACTTGTCTTGAATCCAAGAAGTAGACCACTGTATTCTTGACGCGGCATCGTTCTAGTTGGTTTGTCAACGCTGTCAGCCTTTGTCTTCTGATGTCTAGAGCGACTATTGCGCCTGTGTTGTGCATTGAATCGGCCAGTTGCACGGTTTTTCCTCCGGGAGCTGCACAGGCGTCCAACACGGTTTTGTTTTCTAGTTCTGTGAACAGGGTGACTGGTATTTGAGCCGCTGCCTCTTGAATTGAGTAAAGGCCCCGGAGGTATTCTGATGTCGCTCCGACCGAGAATTTTGCTTCACAAACCCAGTAGCCGTGGTCGAGGAAAGAAACCTTTTCAAGCGCTATTCCAATAGACTGTAGCCTCTGCAGGATGGCTGATGTTTTGTCTACGTTTATTGTGTTTATCCTTAGTGCACGTCTAGGTGTGACGTCTTCGTATTTCCAGCCTAGTTCTTGGTAGCGATTTATGAAGAAATTCTTGCTAGACATTGATGATAGTTTACGATGCTGTTCATAAAAACTTGGTGTTGGGGCACCGATGTAGACTCACTTCGTCAGTCTTCTTGTGAACCACTTCCTGATTTCTTCGACGAAGACTATAATGACTGCGAGAGACGCTAGGAACGCCCATTCAAACGGCCCTAAGGGTGCTGTGCCAAAAAGCGCTTGCATTGGTGGAGCGTATATCAGAAGAGATATTATGGATATTTGGGAGGCTATGCCGAGCCATATCCACTTGTTGCTTGTGAGGCTTGTTTTGAAGATGGAAACTTTGTTCGTTCTGCTTGCCAAGACGTTGCCAACCTGGGCTATCACGATGCCAGCAAAGGTCATTGTGGTACCTGTGGCGTAGATAATCGGATTTTGAGCGACCCAATTATTGCGCTCGACCACAGACATTCCGAGGTGCCAGCCTCCTGCTGACCAAGTGATGAGGCACCCGATCATTGCGCCCGTGGCGATAATCGCGCCTATGTACAGGGAGCGGAGAAAAACCTTTGTGCTAAACAATCGTTCTTTAATGCTCCGTGGCCGTTCCTGCATTATGCCGACTTCTGGCGGTTCTCGGCTCAGAGCCAAGGATGGAATTACTTCAATTCCCAAGTCTATGGCTAGGATTTGGGCGACAAGCAGTGGAAGAGGCAAGCCCAGCACGACGTAGAGGACAAAGGGAATCAGTTCGGCCCAGTTGTGGGCGAAAACGTACACGATGAACTTCCTCAGGTTCTCGTAGATTGTCCGTCCAGACTCTACCGCCTTGACGATTGAGGCGAAACTGTCGTCCAGCAGAACCATATCCGCAGCTTCTCTTGCCACATCTGTTCCTGAAACGCCCATGGCTACTCCTATGTCAGCTTCTTTCAACGAGGGAGCATCGTTTGCTCCATCTCCTGTTACGGCCACGATTTCACCATTCTGTTTGAGAGCTTTCACTATCCGAAGTTTCTGTTCGGGTGAAACCCTTGCAAAAATGACGTTTTCTTTCCTGACCTCTTCCGAGATTTGTTCGTCCGTAATCGCTTCCATGTCGATGCCGCGGATTATGCGGCATTTATTTGGATCCACTATGTCCACTTCTCGAGCTATGGTCTGAGCCGTCGGACCATAATCTCCAGTTATTATGACAATCTTTATTCCGGCCTTTTTTGCCACGGTCACCGCATTCTCCACTTCTGGGCGAGGTGGGTCTTTCATGGCAATAAGCCCCACCAGAACCATGTCTCTTTCAACATTTCTAGCCTTGAAAGCGCCATTCGCTGGCAGCTCTGAGTAAGCCACGGCTATGACGCGAAGACCTTCTTCTGCGAACTCCCGAATTCTTGTCTCGGCAGCGTTGAGATATTCTTTGGTCAGGTTTTCCACATTGTCCTCAACCAACACCCTGTTGCATATGGAGAGGATGCTTCTAGGCGCGCCTTTCGTGTAAGCACAGATAGTGTGGTCATACTTGTGAATCGTCGTCATCCTTTTTCTCCGCGAGTCAAAAGGTATGACGTTGTGAATTGGCTTCTGTGCCAGCAAGCTCTGCGGGTTTAGCCCGTACTTTATGGCGGCTACGAGTAATGCACCGTCTGTTGGGTCTCCTACGATGCTCCAGGATCTGTTCCTGTCTGAAGGCGGCTCGAGCTTGGCACTGTTGCAGAGGGCCGAGATTTCCAAGAGTTTCTCAACCGTGCCGGATTCTTCCTTTTCCAAAGGCTTGCCGCTGTTCACAAAATCGCCCGCGGGATTGTAGCCGACCCCTGAAACATCTACAATCCTATCTGGAACCCACATTTTCGTGGCGGTCATTTCGCCCTTCGTAATCGTTCCTGTTTTGTCGGTGCATATCACGGTTACGCTGCCGAGCGTCTGAACTGCCGACAAACGCTTCACTAGAACGTTTTCTCGCACCATCTTCAATACGTTAATTGCCAAGACGCTGGACACGGTGACCTGCAACCCTTCTGGAACTAATGCCACCATCACGCCTATCATGAACAGGATGGCAGTGACGAGTAAAACGTGAAGCAATGTCAAACTTACGAAGAAGAATGCGATACCCACGGTTATGGCTAGAATGAAGTCGTATCTTGCAGCGTAGGCAATCTCTTTCTGTAAGGGACTCGCCTCTTCCTTTATCTCCTGTGTAAGCCCGGCGATCTGCCCGAACTTCGTTTCCATACCTGTTTTGACTACGACTGCTTTGCCTTGACCCGTGGCAACGCTTGTGCTCATGAAAACGAGGTTGGAGACATCAAGGTAAGTGGAGTCTACAGTTTTGATAGCTTTGGTCGTTCGGGGCTGCGGCTCAGATTCGCCCGTTAACGGAACATTGTTAGTCCACAGATCGAAGGCTTCTACCAACCGCGCATCTGCAGGAACCCGGTCACCCTCTTCAAGGACGATAAGATCGCCTGGAACCAAATCTCTTACCAGAATCTTCTTCAGTTCCCCGTCTCGGATGACCTTGGCATACTCGGGCATCCAGCTCTTCAGGGTTTCCATCGCTTTTTCCGCACGCCATTCTTGGAAAAGGCTGAACAAAGCGTTTACAAGGACCACGGCAAAGATTATGGCGCTTGTCTCCCACATGCTGAAGTTGTTTTCCCATATGGCATCCACCGCGGCAAGCAGACTCGCAAAAAGCAGCAACACGCCAAACAAGTCTTTGAGTTGCCCCAGAAACTTGTAGAGTATCGAGACGTGTTTCTTCTCGACTAGTATGTTAAGACCGTGCTCGGCAAGTCGTCTCTTGGCCTCTTCACTGGTCAATCCTGCAGGTGAGGTTTTCAGAACCTCGAAGACCTCTTTGACATGCAGAGTCGCAGCATCCTTCAAAAATACCCTCTCTCCTTAAAATCGTTTTCAACTCGGATGCGTTAAGGTCCTTTAGAACAGTTGTCTCTGGTCAGGCAGTCAGCTAAGAAAACGTGCGGCAACAAAATGTTGCTTGTTTGTGCCAAAATGGTTAGAACATACATCTAGATCAGCCTGTTGAGACCTTGCTACTCTGCGAATCTGCGCATCTTTGCGTTGATCACCGATATTTTGTTGTTTACAATGACTAGCCCTTACATTTAAACTAATCGGACAATCGTGGACTGTTTTGTTCTGAGAAGTCTTAAATGTAGAAGTGGCTTATGTTGGTTGTTGCGCGGGTGGTAGGGATGGGTGGAAAACAGGCTTTTGTAATGATGATTCAAAACAGATGGTGGAATGAATTTTGCCGTCGCAATCATGAGGGAAGAATGACTCATTCATTCGTGCTCAGAGGAATAGCCCCGCCCAAGGATGCTTCGACGGTTCTATTCTATGTAACCAAGCCAGTGGGTGAAATTGCCGGGTACGCCGACTTCATCGAGCGAAAAGTTGGGGACGCTGACAGACTGTGGAAGGAGCATGGCGATGAGTCGGTGTTGAGCTCAAAGGAGAAATACGATGGTTTCGTCAAGGATTCGCAGAGAGTGTCTTTCGTCAGGTTCAAGGATTTGCACGAGGCAGCCAGGACTATCCCACTTAGCCATGTTCTAATGTCTCTTGGAGTCAGAAGACTAGGCAGGAAAGGTTTTTACATTGATAGGGAAATTGAGGACAAGTTTGTGGCGTTGATGAAGGAAAGAACCTAGTAGTACAACCAAATCTGTTTCCAACGGCATTGATGAAACGAATGGCACAAAGTTAATAGGTCGCTTTTTTTACATCCATGTAGCTCATCTTTAGGCAGTGGAAACCTAGAATGTTCGAAATGTCAAAGGCAACTCCTTTACAGATATTCATGAGTTTTTCGCTACCGCAGGGAAGGTTTGATTATGGTACGCTACAGGCAAGTTGAAGAAATTCAGAAGCTGATGAATTATCCGGAAATGATTAGAAACACTAGCATTATTGCTCACGTTGATCACGGTAAGACGACGCTTTCAGACAGCCTCTTGGCCGCGGCTGGAATAATCAGTGAACAGAGGGCGGGACAACAGCTTGCACTCGACTCTTGGGAACTTGAACAGAAGAGACAGATGACCGTTTTTGCCTCCAACATTAGCTTAGCTCACAATTTCCAAGGAAAGGATTATCTGATAAACCTCATCGACACTCCTGGACACATTGACTTCAGCGGCGCAGTCACAAGAAGCCTCCGAGCAGTAGACGGCGCCCTTGTCGTTGTTGACGCAGTTGAGGGCCCTATGACTCAGACGGAAACGGTCCTGATGCAAGCCCTGCGCGAAAGGGTTAAACCCATTCTTTTCATAAACAAGGTTGACAGGCTCATAAAAGAAATAAAACTGACGCCTGACGACATTCAGAAGAAATTCGCAAAAATCATCACGAAAGTCAACACTCTCATCGAAAAGTATGCGCCGCCTGAGCACAAAAAGGACTGGCAGGTCAAAGTTGAAGACGGCGCCGTCGCCTTCGGTTCAGCCCTCCACAAGTGGGGCTTAAACCTGCCACACATGAAGGCGAAAGGCGTGACATTCGCAGAAATCATCGACGCCTACACCGGAGAGCACGAGGAGGTTACCAGAAAGGTTGACGCCCTGAGCAAGAAGGCTCCAGTGCAGGACCCTATCCTGGACATGTTCATTGAGCACTTGCCAAACCCGATAGAGGCTCAGCCTTACAGGCAGAGTCAGATTTGGCCTGGCGACGCAAACGGCGTTGTGGGCGAGGGGATGGCCAAGGTTGACCCCAAGGGTCCGCTTCTGATGTGCGTGTCAACGATTGAGGTTGACACTCACAGTGGAGTTGTGGCCATCGGACGTGTTTTCAGCGGCACGGTGGAAAAGGGAAAGCTCGTTCAACTCATAACCAGCAGACAGAAGGGCACGATTCAACAGGTTTACATGAGCATGGCCGCTGACCGAGTGATAATCGACAAAGTTCCCGCCGGCAACATCGCTGCCCTCTCTGGTCTGCCTTCGATCCACGTGGGCGAGACCGTTGCAGAGGATGGTGTGGAGACGCAGGCGTTTGAAGGGTTGAAGTACGTTTCAGACCCTGTGGTAACGGTGGCTGTTGAACCTGCCGACGTCAAAGACTTGCCACTTTTCGACAAGGTAGTGCACAAATTGACGACTGAAGACCCTAACCTGCACTTCCTGATAAACAAGGAAAGCGGAGAATATCTGCTCAGTGGCATGGGTGAGCTTCACTTGGAAATAACGGCTTATCGCATGCAGGAAGCCAACCTGAAAGTGAAAATTAGCAAGCCAATCGTAATCTACCGCGAGACTATCAGCCATGACCTTAAGGGTCCGGCGATAATGGGCAAGAGCCCTAACAAGCACAACAAGCTTTGGGTGACGATGGAGAAGTTGCCGGACGACGTGGTTGAAGCAATCAAGCTTGGAAAAATCAGTGAAATGCAGGCACGCGATGAGAGGCAGAAGATTCTTAAAGGGTTCGGCTGGTCGACGGATGACGCACGCAACGTCGTGGCTATTGAAGGCAACAATCTTCTTGTCAACAGAATCAAGGGAAGACAGTACGTTGAAGAAATAATGGACCACATAAAATCGGGTTTCAGAGAAGCAGTGTTCACGTCTGTTTTGGCAAAGGAACCTGCGTACGGCTTGAAGATAAACCTGGAAGATGTGACGGTTCATGAAGACCCGGCGCACCGCGGTCCAGCGCAGATATTGCCCATGACTTGGCGTCCGATATGGTGCGCCTTTCTCCTCAGCGACCCTAAGCTTCTGGAGCCGCTGATAAGTTTCGATTGCAAGGTTCCCAACCAGTTCGTGAGCAGCGTCATAGCCATAGTTCAGAAGCGCCGAGGCAAAATATTAGACATGACCAACGAGGAAGACATGATAATCGTCAAAGCAGAAATGCCAGTGTCCGAATCGTTCGGCCTAGCTGAAGAACTGCGGTCCTCCACGGAGGGCAGAGCGTTCTGGGCTACGCAATTCAGCCGTTGGGCTCCGGTTCCAGAACAGATGAAAGATGAAATAATAAAGCAAATACGCGAACGCAGAGGTTTATCACCGACACCGCCGAGACCTGAAGAATTCTTCGAAGAAGCATAGAACGAGAGCAAGTCACGCCTTTTTTAGGCGCCTATTTCTCCCTTTTTCCTTGAATTTTCAGTAAACCTTATTGATTTTGAGGGGCATAAGACTGTAATGGGTTATTATGATACTTGGTATTTGCGGGAGTCCGAGAAAACAGGCGACTGAGCACGTCTTGGGCGAAGCCTTGAACCTCCTGGGAAAAATGGGTTTTGAAACAGAATTCTTCACTGTGAGAGGCAAGAACATTGGGTTCTGCCAGCACTGTGATTACTGTTTGAGAAATAAGGAGTGCAAGCTCAAAGATGACATGTACGCGCTTTATCCATTGCTCAGGAAGGCTGATGGACTGGTATTTGCTACGCCAGTTTACAACGGCGGAATAAGTGCCCAGGCGAAGACTGTTATGGATAGGTGCAGGGCCTTGTTTGCCGGCGACAAGAACGTGTTGAGGTACAAGGTTGGTATGGCCATCGCAGTCGGCGGAGACAGAGCCGGAGGTCAGGAACTGGCGATCCAGCAAATCATGACTTTTTACGTTTTGAACGGCGTCATACCCGTCAGCGGTGGTCCATTTGGAGCAAACTTGGGAGCCACTTTCTGGTCCAAGGACACCCTGAAGGATGTCAAACAGGATGAAGAAGGATTCAAGACTCTTAAAAAGACTGTGAAGAGATTCGCTGACCTTGTGAAAGAGAATGATATCCAGAAAAGAGCCTAAAATGGTGTTATTATGACGGGAGACCCGGCAAGAAGCGAGAAGAAGAGGAAAGTCGCGTGGGGAATCACCGGCAGCGGAGACAGATTGCCCGAAACAATCGACACCATAAAAGAGATTAAGAAACAGTATCAAAATGACGTCGATGTGAGGGTTTATCTTTCGAAGGCGGGGGAACAGGTCGTCAAATGGTACAAGCTTCACGAGCATTTGAAACAGAATTTTGAAAAAGTCTGGGTCGAACTCAACTCTAACTCGCCGTTTCTTGCCGGTGACCTCGAACTGGGAAAATATGAGTTCTTGCTGATTGCACCGGCAACGTCGAACACCGTGGCAAAAATCGCAGCAGGAATAACCGACACGCTACTCTGCAACTCAGCAATCATGGCTTTGAAAGCCTTTGTTCCCGTCTACATCATGCCCAGCGATTACAAGGAAGGAACTGTGGTCACAAGGCTCCCTGATGGGAAGGATCTCAAATTGAGAGTAAGAAAAGAAGATGCAGAAAACGCAAGAAAGCTGTCTCGCATGGAAAACGTGTTTGTGCTTGAAAAACCAGAAGACATACGTGAGGTCTTCAAGAAGCATTTCAAACAGAAAGAGCGGGAATGAGAGCTGGGCGGAACAATGAACTTTGCACTGCTTGCCGTTCCATTGGTGGCCGGGATGTTTCTTGGCTACTTTTTGCGTGAGAAGAGGAAAGTCAATCTTGGCAAAGCCACGTTTGGAATAATTCTTGTGTTGATATTTTCGCTTGGTTTTGGAATAGGTTCAAACAGTGAATTGTTGAATTCGTTACCCGATGTTGGCTTGAGCGCTGTCGTCATTGCTTCGCTTGCCATAGTGTTCAGTGTGGTCCTTGTTAAAGCAGTTAAGAGAACGGCGGGCTTGGAATGATAAAGTACATACTAGCTGCCCTAATGCTCGGAGGTATTGCAGGATATCTCGACGCAAATTGGGCGACTGTCGTCAACAGTGTCTGGGTTTCTGATTATCTACTCAATGCCTCACTCATGCTGTTACTGTTCGTTATGGGAGTAGCTTTTGCAATGGACAAGAACTCCATCTCCAAGATAAGACGGACCGGACCCAGAATATTGATTGTTCCCTTAGCAATCGCGTTGGGCACTATTCTGAGCGGCTTGGTAAGCGCGCTGATCCTTGGAATCAACGTGGTTGCGACGACAGCGGTAACCGCGGGGTATGGATGGTACACGTTGACAGGTCCACTGGTGAGCCAAATTTTCGGAGCAAAGTGGGGAGCTCTGGGCTTTGCCGCAAACTTCCTCAGAGAACTGTTGACGATACTCGCCGTTTCTCTGATGGTCAAGGTTGACAAATACGCTCCAACTGCATCAGGCGGCGCGACAGCCATGGATACAACACTGCCCATAATCGTGCGTTACTGTGGCTCTGACACGCTGATTACGGCCTTTTCAAGCGGCTTTGTGCTAAGCATTATAGCTCCTTTCACAATAATGGCCATAGCCTCTCTAGGCCACGTTCCCAACCCGCTATTCTTATAAATTCACGATATTTTAGTAGATGTCCATGCAAGCAGAAATAGGAATAATCGGAGGAACAGGCTTCTACGATCCGCATCTCGTTAGGAACCGCAGGGAAAAGAAGCTTGACACACCATATGGACCACCTTCCGACGCTGTTGTAGTTGGAGAACTGGATGACAGAAGGGTAGCGTTTCTGCCGCGACATGGAAAGAAGCACACGATAAGGCCCACGGACGTCAATTCAAGAGCCAACATACACGCGTTGAAAGAACTGGGCGTTCAACGTATTCTGGCTCCGTCAACTGTCGGGTCTTTGAAGGAAGAGTACAAGCCCGGCGATATCGTGTTCGTTGATCAGTTCATAGATCGAACGACAAGGCGGGAACAGTCCTTCTATACTGGCCCGAGGGTGTGCCACATTTCAGTGGCTGAACCCATGTGCCCTGACTTGAGGAAGATACTGATGGAAGTGGCTGAGGAAATGAATATCAGTTATCATAAGATTGGAACTTACGTTTGCGTAGAAGGACCGAGGTTTTCAACGAAGGCCGAGTCCAAAATGTTCAGGAGCTGGGGCGCCGACGTGGTAGGTATGACGCTTGTTCCCGAATGCGTTTTGGCTCGTGAAGCTGAGATATGCTATGCCTCGATAGCGACTGTAACTGACTACGACGTGTGGAAAGATCATCCAGTAAGCGCTGGGGAAGTTGCGAGGACTATGAAAGAGAACATCGAGAAAGTCAAGAACGTCATCATGGAGACAACAGCGAGAATACCGAAGGAAAGAACGTGTGAATGCAAAGACGCATTGAAAAACGCATCAGTTTGAAAATGCGTTATCAATTGGGCGAGGTGTCAAGCCTGAATCTTAAGTCGAAAATAAGGAGAATACCAGAGTTCAAGGGCGTCGTTTTCTGGGACATAACGCCGCTTCTGAAAGACAAGAATGCCTTCCGCGAGTGCATTAATCAGATAGCGAACCACTTCAGAGCCAAGAAAATAGACTTGGTAGTTTCGAATGAGGCCAGAGGCTTCATAATAGGAGGGGCAGTGGCCTACAAGCTCGGGGTTGGCTTTGTTCCGATCAGAAAGAAGGGCAAACTCCCCTCGAAGGCAGTAAACCTAACGTACAACAAGGAATACGAATCAGACACGATAGAGATTCACGAAGACTCCGTTGAACCCGGCCAGAAAGTGTTGCTTGTCGACGATTTGCTGGCGACAGGAGGAACGATTAAGGCCAACGCGGAATTGGTTGAAAAGCTTGGCGGAGAAATTGTGGGTATGGGCTTTTTGATAGAGCTTGAATACCTGCACGGAAGAGAATACTTGGGAACAAAGTACGACATATTCTCAATCATAAATTACAAAACAACTGCAGAATAAGTTCAAGGTAAGATTTGCCAGACTTCAGTTGGCACTGGCAACGTATTATTCCGCGCTTATTGCGAGAACCTTCTGGGTCAGATACGCCTTCATGAGCGCCAGATTGATCCGTAATACGTTCATGTAGGGGCTACCAAATATCCAGAGTGTACCCTCTTCGTTCTGGTTGACGATGCTTTTTAGCGAATCCAAGAGGATGCCAGTGACTTGTGGTTTTGAACCCAAAATTTGGTGCGGTCGCCGGGATTTGAACCCGGGATCGCAAGCTTGGAAGGCTTACACTTGCCTTTGAAGGCTTTTGTGTCCTAAACCAGTCTAGACGACGACCGCTCTTTTTCCGCAATAGATTAGGATGGTGGTATAGATAAGATTTCTTTCTCTGCCTATTGGGGTTTCTCGTTCGGCCCGAAGAGCTTCTTCTCATGTTTGGGTCTCGGCTTGAAACTGCCATGATATTTTGGCATTGAAGTTCTCTGCCGTTCCAGATTCTTGATCCTAGCGTAGAGTTTCGAGACCTTGGTTTTTGACGGCTTTTTGGGTTTCGGAATCCTTACACGGACAGGTGTGAACGGCTTCTTGATCTCTCTGCTGAGGCTCTTTCTTTTCATCGGCACGTCCTTCACTTTTCTGAAGACGACGAAGCCTTCTTTCAGATTCACTTCTCGCACTTCCCAGCCTGCTTCCAGCCAGCCTTTGGCATGTGGACTGCTGGGCAGGTTGTCCCACCATTCTTCGCTGCGATAGGCGCTCATGGGCAAGTTTTCCCCGATTATTCCGTCAATACGAGCGAAGCTAAGCTTGACCGCACTTGTGAAAGCACCTCGGAACTTCAGATAGCCGGTCAATCCGCCGTATCTAGACACGCTTCGGGGCACAACTGTCCTTCGCGCACAATTCAGGCAAAGCAGCTTCGTCGGGTCGCCTGTCGACACGTCTGGAACCATACAGTCTCTACAGTATAGCCGCCCGCACCTCTGGCAGCGTCTGAGATAACTGTATGAGAGAACTCTGCCGCATAGCCCGCACTCGTCCTTGAATGGCATTCCAATCACTGATAACTCGAACGCTACGTACTAGTTATGTGGAAGCTTTTGATATAGACTTCGCCAAAGCCGCGAGGATATCGAAAAATATCGCAAGATTTATAGACGTTAAGCCACGAAAACAAACCGAGGGCTTTATTGCTTTTCAGTGAGTATCTGCACGAGAAAGCAGAAGAGTCTCGACACAACGAAACCATCGGCTACCTGATAATCATCATCGGCTCAGTATTCTTCGTTGGCGGACTCCTCGAAACGATAATAACAGCCGAATTAGGTGGTGTAAATCCAGACTGGTTCCTGATATTTCCTTATCACTTCACACCCAATCCGGACAGCCTCCTAGGCACATCTCTGACCTCGGTGGGCATTGTCCTAATCTTTCTGGGAATAGCGTTGGCAATACACTACGCCAGAGAGAGATCATGGTACATGAGAGAGCTTCACAGGGCACATTCCGTGGAAGAACAGAAACTGAGGACGGAAAAGAATAACGAGTCCAAGCTGAGCAGCTGAAGCAAAATAAGGGGGGGAGTCTAGACTCTCATGGAAGAGTCTAGCCTTTCACAACCGCTATGGGAACTAGCCTGGCAACTTTTGTGGCTATGCCAACTTTGTCGCTTACGTCTACGACGACGTCAACATTCTTGTAGGCTGGATCTGCTTCTTCGGCCAAGGCCACCAAGCTTGCAGCTCGAACGTAAATCCCTCGTCTCTCCATAGCCTTCTTGATGTCTCCACCATAGAAGTTTCTTTTTGCTGCGCTTCTGCTTAGCATACGACCGGCGCCGTGGGCTGTGGAGCCGAAGCTCACCTGCATGGCCTGTTCCGTACCGACCAAGAGCCAAGAGCTTGTGCCCATGCTTCCCGGGATGAGCACAGGCTGGCCCACAGAACGATAATCTGCGGGTATTTCCGGGTGCCCGGGCGGAAATGCTCGTGTCGCACCTTTTCTGTGAACCCAGACTTTCTTCTTGTCCCCGTTGACTCTGTGATTCTCTATTTTGGCAATGTTGTGAGCGACATCGTAAACGAGTTTCAACCCGAATTTTTCGGGTTTTTCTCTGAAAACCTGCTGGAAGCTCTGTCGAACCCAGTGCAGAATCGTTTGTCGATTGACGAATGCGTAGTTGACGGCGCACGCCATCGCTTGATAATAATCCTCTGCCTCTTGGCTTTTCCCAGGCGCGCAGGCAAGCTCCCTGTCTGGAAGAACTATTTTGTACTTTTGAACTGCCCTCTCCATCACCCGAAGGTAGTCTGAGCACACCTGATGGCCGAAACCTCTTGAGCCGCAGTGAATCATAACGGTGACTTGGCCTTCATGCTCTAACCCGAACACCTTGGCTGTACGCGAATCGTGTATTTTGTCCACTCTCTGGATTTCCAAGAAGTGGTTTCCAGAACCAAGAGTGCCAATCTGCGTTAATCCCCTGTTTTTTGCGTTCGATGAGACTTTGTCAGGGTTGGCGTTTTTCATGCAACCGTTTTCTTCGCAGTGCTCGGCATCTTCAGGCCAGCCCAGCCCCTTGTCTATCGCCCATGGAACACCTCTCGTTGTAAGCGTGTCCAAGTCGTGTTGCGACACCCGGAAGTCTTTCCGACGGCTTCCAAGTCCGGCGGGTACGTTGTTGAAAATAGCGTCTGCGAGTTGGCCGAGCTTCGGTCGTATGTCCTGCTCAGAAAGGTTCGTCGTGACTAGGCGGACACCGCAGTTGATGTCGTAGCCCACGCCGCCCGGACTTATCACGCCTTCTTCATAGTCTGTCGCGGCTACGCCGCCTATCGGGAAACCGTAACCTTCATGCCCGTCCGGCAGGGTAATTGAGTACTTGTATATGCCGGGTAAATGTGCAACGTTTACGCATTGATGCAGGGTTCTGTCGGTCTGCATCTTGTCCAGCAACTCTCTGTTGGCGAAGACTACGCCAGTGACCCTCATCCCCGGCTTGTACTTCGGAATGCGCCAGGAGCAATCGTCTATCTTTTCAAGCGGAATTCTCTCCGAAGGAGGATGACTTTCTCCCTCTTCCATTTTTTCACCTGCTTACTACACAAAAAGTAAAGAAGCGCAAATATAAACGATCTTGACTCTTCGCAGCAAGCTACGACGGGTTGCCACGGCATTTCTCAGCGAACTGCATGAACCCCTCTACGCTGTTGTTAAAAACGGTTTCGTTCAACACTGGGTGAGCTTCAATGAATTTTACAGCTTTCTGGATCTGCCGGTCATTTTCAATAATCTTCTGACGCACTTCTTCCAGGCTCTGTTTTTCTTGTATTCCTTGCTGTGCAATTTTCGCCCACAGCCGCAACTGCTCAGCGTATGCCTTAAGCCTTCCAACAGGGTTGGACGCGTCTCCAAAATGACTGTAGTACAGAGCCTTCGGTTTCAGGCTAATCAGCTTATCTACGGCGACTAATGCACTGTCCAGACGAAAAGGTGCCGGTGTCGTAGGCACGATTGCATCGAATTCTCTTAGATAAATGCCAGCCGCGTCTCCTAGAAAAACTCCGCGGCCGAAAGTCTCGTAGTAGCTCTGATGATGCGAAGCATGGCCAAGAGTCTCCACAACTTTGAATTCGACGTTTTTTCCAAGGTCAAAGGTCATGCCATCCTTTGCTGCAATGATTCTTTCAGGCGGAACAGGTTCAGACTCCCCGTACAACTCTGTTATCTTGCCGAGAACCTCCCTCGACTGCTGCCAAAGCTTCTCAGGATTGGCCAAGTGAGGTGCACCCCTCTGATGTACGATGACCTTCGCGTTAGGCAGACTTTTCAACAGGGTTCCAGCACCTCCTCCATGGTCAAGATGAACGTGTGAAACTGCAACGTAGGTCACATCTTCCAGTTTGACGCCTAATTTTCCAAGACCAGTGAGAAGGTTGGGCACCGAAGAAGTCGGACCTGTCTCAATGATTGCAACGCTTTTTCCTCTCAGGACGTAGCTGGCGATAAAATTCTCGAAGCCAGCCGTTTCAACGTCGACTAGATCGATGTGTTCTTCAAGTTTTGTCACGTGCATCTGCTAATCATCCGCTTTATTTCTCGTGAACCCTAGCGGTGACTGCCTGCTTAAATGTTTTCGTCGAAACGTTTGTCATAGTTGAGCAGGCCAATCGATGGAATAGAGAACAAGTGTGTGTCAAACCAAGGAGCTTGTCGAGTTTACAAAGTGAGGCCTCATCCTCACTTCATCTTCTTTTCCCTTTCGGTAGTCGTTCCTGGCATATTTCCAGTTTTGGAACAATGCTTTTAATCGCCTCCGCCAGTTTCTCGTTGGAGGGTTGGGGATGATTGACTGTCCTGAATGTGGAAAACCCTTGCGGAAGGAACGAGAAGGCAAGAGCAAGTATTTCTGCGAAAACGAGCAGTGCAACGTTGCATTCGTGCTGCATCCTCATAAACCGAGCAAAACCAGGATTGCTTACACAGGATTTGTGCGGTACAGGACAGCGGGACTGCCGCATAATGAAACGTATAGACACTCAATAAGACAGAAGCTCAAGCTCTTCTGATTGTCTGGCACGGGCAACAATCTGACAGCTTGAGTTCAACCTTGGCGCGCCAAGACCTTCATTGGCGAACTGGCTACCCTAGACTGTGCTGAGGAAAAAGAAGCAAAAAGGCAGTCTTTCTTATGACCCGATTCCTATTCATTGCTCTGACTGTTCTTGGTGCGTTTTCGACAGGCTGCAGCACTTAAGGTGAAGCTGATTATTTGCGGGGCTTCTTTTTTTGCTCTTGCTCCTCATCAACCGCGGGTTCCTCGGCCCCAAGAAGCACTCTTAACGACTTCACTTCCTCCCTCAGCATGCCGACCTCGCTCTCTAGAGCTTTGGCCTTTGAATCCGCCATCTTCTTGAGTTCCTCAATCTCCAGTAGAAGATTCTTGCGTTCATTCTCCAAGTTTCTAAGCCTTTCTACTACACTCTTGAAACTGCTCATAGACTCTACGCGCCCCTTACTCCCTTCTCTGGTCATAGTAGCCATTCAGACACATATTAAGATTTTGCGAGCAAGTCTATGGATGGTTTCTCATATGTCCAGAATGAATTTCAGCGTCACTATATCGGGTTCCTTGAGGATCTCCATGCGGTGATAGGTAACGGCTTTGACGCCCACCTTCTGCAGATGCTTTTTCGGGTTGAACTTCTCTCCCCAAATCCTAGCCTCAAGCTTGAGACCCTTTGCAGTCTTTCGGATTTCTGAAATTTTGAATTTGGAGTAGAGCATCCGGTTCGTTTCAGACTTTATGAGTAATGCTTCAAGCCAACTGTAGAGCAGGCTGTATTCATCTTCGCCTTCGGCCATGACCAAATCCTCAAACCTGGAACTGACGGTTTCTACTTCGGTCATCACGTCGAACATTGCAACTGCAGCGTTCTCAAAAGCCTCGGCCAAATCTCTACCGTACGCAGCGATGTAGGCGTCTGCGGTGTGCTCCAGAAATTCATAGCCCTTATCGTCGTCCAACCGTCTAACCGTGAGAATAATGAAGTGTTTGGTTTTAAAACGATTTTGCATGTTGCCTTAAGTGAAAAGGCTTAATTCAAACGCCAGCCGAGTTGACTCGCAGTCTCTGAGGTTCAATAGCATTGAAAAGGGAAGCCCCCGCTGTGAAAATCGTTCTAGCCTACTTTGCTATTGCCGTTGCTGTTCTTTTGATAGCCTTTCTCTTTCCCGGACAAGACGAATCTCTCGCCTCAGTTCCAGTTCTCGTTTCGCTCTTCTTGTTGATGCCACTCTATGCGTGGTACAGAAGCTACAATCGGAAAAGGAATCTTTCGAATGATATATGTGCAAGAGACAACAGTGAGGCTGTTTTCTGGGTTTTCGCACTTTTCCTCCTGGCGATGCTTATTCGAATCCCATCGGTGGCGATTTTCGGTGTGCCTTTTGAAAAGACGCCTGTGATCTTTCTCACAATCTCAACGATAGTAGTCATCGAGAAAACCAATCTTTCTGCTTTTGGTTTCACTACAAAAAAACCTGGAAAATCACTCGCTTACGGAGTTGTGTTCTTCTTCACGGCGAACATACTTGCCACAGTCATTAGTTATCTGCTAATATACGGCCTCACGAATCGAATGGCGTTTGAAACGTTCAACCCTGTTCCTTTCCTGCTGGTGTTGCCCTTCATGACCCTGTGCGTGGGCATATGCGAGGAAGGACTCTTCAGAGGATACATACAGAATCATCTTGAAAAACTTTCCACGCCGAGGAGTGCCATCCTTGTTCAGGCAATTCTGTTCGGAGCATGGCACTTCGTCTGGGACCTCTCCCCTTTCAACCCGTTTGACATGGCCCAGCGAGTTTTGACTACATTCCTCTTCGGGTTGCTCTTCGGTTATTTCTACAGCAAAACAAGAAGCCTGACCCCGCTCGTTCTGGCCCACGGACTTTGGGACAGCGTTGCACTGGGAATAGTGGAAAGTCAACCAGCCTTCGACGCCCTTGCAAAAACATCGCCCTCAACCCAAGCACTGGTTTTCCTCTTGCCTTATGCGATAGGGGCGCTGCTCACCTTTGTCTTCATAAGGTGCTTTGTAGAAAGGATTAACGGTGCCTAGGCTGTGTCCCGACCGAGGGCAACGAGGATTTTGACAGCACTCTTGACGAAAACGGTGCACTTCTTCTCAAACACGTGCTTTTCCTGAGCCTTCTTGCGCTGTTTTGCATCAGACAGGTCGAGTCCTATTAGTTCTCGACACATGACGCTTCTATTCTGTTTCTCAAACTGCCGATAGAATGTTTCGGCGAGTTCATAAGCACGTGATCGTTTTTCCGCTGAGGGCTCGTTTGTTCCATACTTTACCCCGATAGCCATCAGACCTCCAGTCAGAGCCCCACAAACTGAACCGCACCTTCCCATTCCTCCGCCAAATGCAGTGGCCACCTTAGGAATCAGTTCATTCTTACATTTCCAATGCTCAGCCATGGTCAGCAGAACACTCTGCGAGCAATTGTAGCCGTCGTCTCTGAAATGTCTCGTGGCCTTTTCACCAAGCGAGTTTGCATGATTCATCAGTTTCACACCCATCTTCAAAGCCTAGCACCGAAGGCGTGCGCCCAGATATATCCTATGGGAACTGTTTTGTACCTGACAAATCTGGTGCGCAAATTAGAAGTATTTCGGTATTTTTTTGATTGCGGCAACTGTCAGTTTCACGGTGTTTTCCACGTCGGTCAGACTGAGGAGCGATGTTGGACTGTGAATGTAACGCGTCGGTATGCAGATGCTGCAGCTCGGCACTCCCTCTCTCGCCAGAGAGATGCGCCCAGCGTCTGTTCCTCCCGCCAAGCCTGTTTCAAGCTGGTAGGGAATCTTGTTTTCCTCCGCGACTTCCGTCAACAGCCTCAAGACCTTCGGATGGGATATGTGCATCGCGTCAGCAATCAACAGCGATGGGCCTTTCTTGAGCTTCGTGGGAGCCTCAACTTCTTTGACCCCCGGGATGTCGCCAGCCACTGTCACGTCGAGCGCTAGTCCGACATCCGGGTATATTCCAAAGGCAGAGGTCGTTGCTCCTCTACATCCGACTTCTTCCTGCACAGTTCCCACAGCGTAAATTGTGCACTCAGTCTTTTGCAAACGCTTCAGAACCTCTATCATCGCGGCGCATCCAACCCTGTCATCCAAAGCCTTGCCAATCACGATGTCCTTATTGATAGCGGTAAACTTCACGTCGAACACAACTGAGTCTCCGATTCTCACGCCCATCTTCTTGGCTTCCTCCTGACTTGCAGCCCCGATGTCAATGAACAACTCGTCATAAGGGATGACTCTCTTGCGTTCATCTTCCTTCTGTATGTGCGGAGGCTTCGAACCTATTATCCCGTGCAGAGGCCCCTTCTCAGTGTACACCATCACCTTCTGCGCCAGCAAAACACGGTCGTCTATCCCGCCTATTTTCGCGAACTGAAGATACCCCTCTTTCGAAATCGTCTTGACCAGCAAGCCTATTTCGTCCATGTGACCAGCAAGCATCACTTTGGGCGCGGTCTTCACGCCTTCCTTAATCCCAATCACGTTACCTAGCTTGTCCTCTTTGACCTCGTCCACGCACGGCTTTAACAGTTTACGCATCAAACTTCGAACTTCTTCTTCCCTGCCTGCAACTCCACAAGCATTGCAGAGCTTTTCCAAAACCTCAACCGACATCATCACAGCCCTCATAATGAGTACCTAGAATTCTTGTGTTTCATATTAAACAATTGCGGTAATCCAGACCAGAAAGAAACAGACTCTAAACCAAACTCGCGCACACTGATCTGGATTGACCTTCGCATCCAACCCTGAAAAAAGCGAAATCATGACGAAAGTCACCGTCTCTCACGCTCAAGCCTTTTCTACCGCTCGACAAATTCTGAGTAGTGGTCTGATGCGCAAAACTCAGGCAGTGAGCCTAACTGCAACGTTTGCAGCCTTGCACGCAGTGCTCGCCTTCATCTCGCTTGGAATTGGGCCTTGGCGCAACTGGGCGGTCTACCTAGAGCCTTTCGAAGGGATAATTCTTGGTCCACAAGTCGGCTTTTTCGCCGCCCTCATCGGCAGTTCAATCGCTAGAATGGCTTGGCAAAGCAGCGACTGGATGTTCGGCGTGATAGCAGAGCCACTTAGCGTTTTGATGGCGGGATTTCTGGCCAAAGCCAAATGGAAACCCGTTCTCGCAATTTACGCGATAATGCTTTCAGCCTATTTCATACATCCATATGGACGAGAGCTTCCACTCTGGACGGTATTGGACGTTCTGTTCGCCTTGCTCCTCATCTATCCCGCCGCGAAGCTAAGCCGCAACCTGTTCGGATCCGATGTTAAACGTATGTCGACCGCCCTTGCTTTGATATCCTTCACAGTCATAGCCACTGACTCGCTCATCAGAGTGTTTCTACTCGTCCCAGCCGGCCTTTACAACATTTTTGTGCCCGATTATGTAACCCTTCGCGGGATGTTCATCACGAGCGCGGGCTTCTCTTATCTTGAAGATTTCATTGCCGTTGCCGTATCATTCCTTGTGGGTGTCCCCTTGCTCGCCAGAATTCTCAAACTGGAACACAACGACAAGCACGAATAGACCCTCAATCAAGTTCTTTCTTGGTTCGAAGGAAAGCTTATGGCAATTCTTAAATGTTTAAGGTTTCAACTTTAGCGCGGGTGCAATCTTGTCGCAACCACAGTTCAAGAAAGTGTTCATTTTTCTAGACACTGACAAGCACGCAAGCCCGTTTGACATACTGGCAACGATAGATGCTTTTCCAGAAGCCACGATAATGAAGTACGAAAACGTGACGGCCGAGGACGCAGACAAAATCCTTTACGACGCAATGTTTCCCCGAGGCCCGGAGGGAGCGAAAAACACGAAGGTCTTCATCAACGGGCGTGACTTTGACCTCGCGAACGAGATTCTGGGCCGAGCGAAGAAATGCATGTTTCCACCGTTCGAACTCTCCGTGATTATTGACCCACGGGGAGCCTACACAACCGCGTCAGCCGCAGTTGCCAAGACCCTGAAGGTTTCGCTTGAGAGGAACCTCGGAACCTTGGAGAACAAGGAGGTAACCGTGCTGGCGGGAACAGGCCCGGTCGGTCAAACCGCGGCAAGGCTGTACGCGTCTGAAAAAGCCAACGTCATCGTGACTTCACGCACGCTTCAGAAGGCCTCATCCGTGGCAGCGAAGATAAACGAAGAGTTCAAGAGCGAAACGGTCCACGGTCTCCAAGCTCAAACCTCCGAAGACGTTGGAAAAGCCATAGCAAACGCGGAAATCATTCTTTCAGCTGGAGCAGCTGGAACTGAACTCCTCCCGTTGACCGTGCTCAAGGAAAGCGCGAAAAAATGCAGGATCGTCGCCGACATCAACGCGATTCCACCACTTGGTGTCGCAGGCTTGGACTCCAACACGGACGGCAAGGAGATGCTGCCCGGCGTTTTCGGCATCGGCGCACTTGTCATCGGAAAACTCAAGAACAAAATCGAAGTGGCGCTCATAAAAAAGGCTGCAGAAGAGCCTAATGGCATATTCGACTACAGAATGGCCTATGAATTGGCTAAGAAATCGATAACCGAGAAGCGCGAGGACAAGAAAACCCCTAAGGCCGAGCCCAAGAAAAGTTGGCTACCTTAAGGCATAGCCTGCCTAATTCGCAGGGCGGCCGCATCCAATTCCTTTCTGTCCGGTCTAAAACCATAGTCGGGACCGAACCTGATTCCGAAACCATCCCCTCTGAACCTTGGAATAACGTGCAAGTGGACATGCGGCACCTCCTGACCCGCAGCCTCACCGTCTGCCAGGTGCAAATTTACTCCCTCAACCTTCAATTCTGACCGCCTGAGACCTTGGGCAACTCGCATCGCAACCCTGAACACCTGAGCTCCCGTTTCTTCATCAAGCTCCGCCAAGCGTGACGCATTACCCCTCGGAATCACAAGCACATGACCCGAGTTAACAGGTTGAACGTCCATGAACGCCAAAATTCTCTCATCGGAATAAACTACACTTGTCGCAGTGACGTTGTCAACTATACGGCAGAAGATGCAGTCTTCCAATCCCAGCACCAAGGGAGACAGATTCCCCGCTGATTTATATGCTTCGCTTGTAGCATTCGCGCTTCAACCCGACTCTGAAAAACAAGGCCTGCCTGAAAGCGAAAGGAGTTTAAAGTTCAGCCAGCAAAGACTTATTGTCCGCTCATGATTCGCCTGTGCTTTAACAAGGGTACAATTCTGTTGCGCGGGGAGGTTGGAACCCCGTACGGCAAGTGGGACCCCAGGGTTGAGTGTTACAGAATAAAAGCCATGCATTACTGGGACGCGTTGGCCTACCTGAAGGAAAGCAAACTAGCCTTTCAAGATGATGTTCCAAATCTGCCCCCAATTCAGCAATTGAATTCAACCGTAGAACTGCGACCCTACCAGAAAGAAGCCCTTGACAGGTGGCGCCACGCCAACATGCGGGGAATCCTAATCCTTCCCACGGCCGCGGGCAAAACCTACGTGGCGTTGAAGGCCATAGGCCTCTTGAGAACGCAGACCTTCATCGTTGTCCCAACCCTAGACCTCATAGACCAATGGCGAAAACGGGTCGCGGAGCATCTGAACACGGAGGCTGGAGCCGTCGGCGGAGGCGAAAACACCGTCAGAATGATAACCGTCTCGACCTACGACTCGGCGTACCTCCAAGCAGAAACACTCGGCAACAAGTTCATGCTGATAGTCTTCGATGAGGTTCACCATCTGGCGTCGCCGAGTTATATGCAAATCGCCGAAATGTACATCGCACCGTACCGCATGGGCTTGACGGCCACGTACGAGAGAAGCGACGAAAGACACTCACTCTTGCCACGGCTCGTCGGAGACCCGGTATACACTGTGGGCGTTGAAGAGTTGGCCGGAGAACACCTTTCACCGTACACGTACGAGAAAATGTTCGTTGAACTGACCCCTGATGAACAGCGAGCCTACGACGATGAGATGGCAACATTCAGACTCTACCTGAGAGAAAAGGGAATAGTCCTCAGAAGTGCCGAGGACTTCCAAAAGTTCATCATGGTCACCGGTAGAGACCACCGCGCGCGAGAAGCCCTTCTGGCCAGAAACCGCGCGTTGAAAATCGCACTCAACTCAGACGCGAAACTGGGTCTCCTGGGACGACAACTTGAAGCCAACAGAAACGAGAAAACGCTGATATTCACACTGCACAACGACCTTGTTTACACGATCAGCCGCAGGTTTCTGATACCAGCCATCACGTACCAAACGCCGAGGGAGGAGAGAAGAGAAATCCTGGAAAACTTTCGAAAAGGCGAGTACAAAGCCGTAGTCACGTCTCAAGTTCTCGACGAGGGCGTGGATGTCCCGGACGCTTCGGCAGGCTACATACTGAGCGGAACGGGAAGCACAAGGGAATACATCCAGAGACTGGGAAGAATTCTTAGAAAAGTGGAAGGAAAAAGAGCTAAGCTCGTGGAATTCGTCTCAAAAGAGACCGTGGAAGTGGGAATAAGCCGCAGACGACGGCACAAGAAGGCAACGGAGGACTGAACCGTGCTTCCAAGCGAACTCCTCGCCGTGTGGAAAAGGAAAGGCGACATATGGCCAAGGTACGCAAGAGCGACCGAAGACAGTCTGGAAGTCGCAAACAGCCTGATCAACGCTTACAAAGATCACGTAGGCGAAAAGAAGAGCGTTCTGAAAGCGTTTGCCAGCGAACTTGAGGACAAAGGATACGAATACCGTTTTGTCAGAGGCCTCGCCTATCTCCTGGACAGAAAGGGCACGTTCAAATGCAACGAAGGAATCAACCCTGTGGAGTTGAGGCGTAGAATTTTTCAAGCAACAGAAGAGCTTGGGCTGGCAACGACCCCGGAGCGAAGGAGGAGAATAGTCGAAACCGTAGCCTCAGAACTGAAGGTAAGGTCTGAGACTGTTGACGAATTCCTCTACGCCGATCTCGACAGTGAACTGGTCCTTGAAGAATTCGAGCCGCTCGCGCCGGACGAACTGCTGAAAGAGTACAACCTCAGCCTGACGCAGACACTTCTCTTCGACTCCACAGAGCTGAACTTCACGGCCTCGGGTAACTGGCAGCGAATATTCTATGCCGTAAAAAGGCTTGGGTTAATCTACGAAGTTTACAAGGACGGCAGGTTCTGGGTGAAAATAGACGGACCTGCCAGCCTGTTCAAACTCACCAGAAGATACGGAACGGCGACAGCCAAGCTTCTTCCCACAATCATCGCAAACCCGGAGTGGACCGTTGAAGCAAAGATATTGTGGAGATACACGAACGAGATATGCAGATTCAAACTTGAAGGTTGGAAACACCGTGCAATGCTAAAGAGCCCTCAACAGCCAAAAGTCTCCTACGACAGCGCGGTTGAACAGGACTTCGCCGAACAGTTTCAAGGCCTAAAAACAGGATGGCAGCTGAAAAGAGAACCCGAACCAGTTCCTGCGGGCAAACAGGTCATAATACCAGACTTCTCCCTGGAGAAGGAAAGCGTCAAAGTGTACATGGAAATAGTCGGTTTCTGGACACTCGAATACCTGCTACGCAAAATGGAGAAACTCAAAAAGGTCGAGGCAAACATGCTCGTAGCCGTCAACGAAAACCTGGCCTGCGAAAAACTCGCCAACCTAGAGAAAAACGCGCAACTCAACATAATATATTATCACGACAAAATTCCGTTAGCCCCGGTTCTCCGCTATCTGGAAGGAGCGTTTCAAACCGTTCAAACAAGACAAACGGGACTGTTGAAAAGCCTCTCGGTAATATTCACTGAACCCTTTGTCAACTACGAGGAGTTTGCGGCCAGAATCGGCGTGTCCACCGAGGCAGTGAAGGAAGCATTGACCGAGAAGCCGCCTGAAGGCTACACGGCCATGTCCGACGGCTTGGTGAGAAGGGACAAGCTCGAACAAATCAGAAGGAAAATCGAAGAACAACTGGGCCCGACAGGCCGACTGCCCTTGCCCGATGCGATAAGAATCATTGAATCAGAAGGAGTGGCGGACGCAACCAAGTCGCTCGAAGCCCTCGGATACAAAATAAACTGGCATGGAATCAATGCTGAAGAAGCTGAAGTTGCCAAGCTCTAGCAACCATTATCATCAGCATGAACGATTTTATAAGTCAAACGTCACCATACTGAAATTCAACAGTCCTGCTCTAAGGAAGTGAGCAAATGGATGGAGCAAAGGCCGAATCCAAACGCGTTTCCTCAAAGAAAAAAGAGCGATTGTGGTTTGACGAGCTGAGCATGAAGGAAGCAGAAACTAGGGCCAAAGGGGGAAGCGTTGTCATATTTCATATTGGAAGCGTCGAAGAACACGGAGATCATCTGCCGCTCTGCACGGACAGCCTGCAACCCGAGTTCGTGGCGTTAGAAGTGGCCAAGAAAACAGGTTGCCTCGTTGCGCCTCCGCTACGGTACGGTGTCTGCAACTCTGCCCGTGGTTTTCCAGGCACCGTTTCAATATCTCAGAACCAAGTCTGACAGCGCGCGCGTATGACAGACCAGCTCCGCCGTTGTTGTTTGTGCCAGTGTTGGGATTTTACTAAAGCCGCTAATCCGTTCAATTTTTGACCCTGAGCACAAGCGGTTAGGTCTGGAAGACACAAAAAAAGGGAGGTTTGTTTTCACCAGTTCAGTGTTGGAATCCAGCGTTGATTTCCGAAGGTGGGTCTGGCGTGTTGTAGCTGTAGTTGCCCCAGTACCAGCCGTAGTGTTTGGCCAGTGTTGCCAGGTCGGGCAGGCCGATGACACCTGATGGCGCAGCTAAGTCGGCTCCTGGCTGCCATGAGTGAGGACCCGCTGAGATTGGTACTGTTGAGGGAGGTGTTCCGACTGTTCCATACGCTTTCGCAAGCATGCTAAGGTCGGACAGGCCTACCCTGTAGTATCCACCCGATGGCTGTGCATCAGCATCGGCATGGAGCCACGTGTACCTGAAGCTTATTTCGCCAGGCACAGGTTTCATCCAGAAGCCTGACGAAGCGTCGAGGGTTACGCCTCCGCCAGGGCTCTGCATTGATACAGAGTTTGTGCTGCCCGGTCGGTACTTCCAAGGGCCTGTGCCGACCCATACGTAGTCCATTCCGTGGGCCGGGTCTTGGAGTTGCGACAGCGTGAAGGGTGCGTCGGCTAGGATGTTGCCGGATACCGCGGCTTGTCCTGGCCATAATCCGTGGAGGCCATCTGTTGCTGAGCCTTGTTCAGCCAGGGTCAAGTTGTTGGGT